>OOCI01000132.1_pt1 | contig 70522 bp, 46 predicted proteins | sample 1671761 | NCBI WGS metagenome assembly OOCI01 (sample SAMN06348190, study PRJEB24527) | human gut metagenome | biome: human gut; feature: ankylosing spondylitis patient; material: feces | host: Homo sapiens | place: China | collected 2015-10
AGAATTTCGCACCAAAGATTTCTTAGTGCGCTGAACGAGGAGTATTGAGCGTTAGAAATGCAAATATTGTGCATTTTCGCAAATCATATCCTTACGATGCAACAAATGATTGGCTACACCTATATCAAAATAATAGAATCGAGGAGCCTGCACCAATCTGCGTTTCATTGTCTTGGTATAAGCAGGTACACGGAATCCTAAAAGATTGTCTTTGATTCATTGAAACATACAAGCTTTTTGATATCGTATTTGGCATTAATAGAATAATGTCAAATACGAATATCATATAAGTACATTTTGCATTCTACAACCGCTTATTACAACCCTGCAAAATACGTCTTCAATGCCTCCACATATTTCATCATGGCATTGCGCCCCGTGTCTGTCATCTTGCAGATGGTTCGGGGTTTTACGCCCGAGCCATCTGTAGTCTTTGATATATAGCCTGCTGTGACCAGTTTGTCCAACTGTACACTAAGGTTGCCTGACGTCGATTCTGTCTTTTCCTTGATATAGTTGAAGTCTGCTTCCTCTACATTCAGCAGAATCGACATTACGGCAAGACGCAACTGGCTATGTAGTAATGGATCCAACTCTTTCATTATTGTTGCTTTTTTGCTTTGAAGTTAAGGATATGTCCGGGGATGATAAGGGTAATGACAAAGGACAAGACCATCTGTCCCATCTGCATAATACTGATAACTTGTTCACCACAAACAAAGTCGCGAAGCAGTCCTGTACCAATCACTACACCAAGAAGTCCGCACATCTGTATCGACTTCTCCTTAAGTATCACGCCAGTGGTGTATGTGCCTATACCCGGCAACAACATACCCAACAAAAACATTCCATTCCAACTCCTTACTTCTCCGAAATGTAAAAGGCAGCTAATGGCGTAGACTGCAAACACGGCACTAATAATAGCCCACACATTATTTATAGTGTTGCTTGCATAAGTGCTTGCCACATGACTCTTGCGCTTTGCCTTGTAGGTCTTTATGCCTGAGACTGTGAATCCTGCTATAGGTATGGCCATGTACAGCCAAGCAAATCTTGGGTCGTTGGTTGCGAGCAGCATGACGATTACTGCCAACGATATTGCTGCACTAAGATAGCCCCACATAAGGAAACTGTTACCATTGCCTACAGACAAATCCTTCTTTGTCTGATTTATCATCCGAGTGATAAGCTCAAGACTCTCCTGCTCCGAAATCTTCTTCTCTTCCATTTTTTCTTACTTTATTGCGACACACTTATTGCCTATATCAAACGCGATGTGCCAGGTTAAACACTTAGTTTATTTTATAAACCATCTTTGGAAAAAGAGAAGCAAGGAGGTCGACTCTCACTTGCTTTAGCCAGCATTATTCTCTTCTAACACTAATGATTACGGTTGCAAATTTAGCTTAGTTTATTTTATAAACCAAATGATTTGCAATAAAATAGCCATTATTTAACCTTTGTTTACAATAGATCATAACTTTGCTATTTGCTCAGCAACGTTTAGTGCCATAGCTGTTTCTCCTGGCAGATAGAACATGGCTTTGCGTCTTTGCAGTTCTTCATATAGCTGCAAGGCTTTCTTTTCGTCTTTGTTATGCAACAGTTCTATGGCATAAAGAGCGACAAGCTTGCATGGCGAGTGAGCGTTACAAGGAATATGATGGTGTCTATCTCAGTCGCTACGCCCAATGATTCTTCGATTTCTTCTTTGTCCTTGGCATCTTCGACTTGTGCGGTGTCATCGCTGTGATGATAGCGTAGCACTATGGGAAGTGATCAACTTACAACCGCCAGACCTTAGGCTTGCACTTAAAGTCTGGCTATTGTAAGTTGATACTTTTGTTGTCGAGAAGAAAGATCTAAATTGCCATTTGAGTAATATTCGATATGTCTTCAACCATGCCGTTAGAGGCAAATTTTACTTCATAAACGAAAATTGTTCCATCATCACAAGATGTAGTCCAACCGCCAATCGATGGAACTTGTCCTGTCTTGCTTGTAAATTGTTGGAAATAGACTTTTCCATTTATATATACATAGAACAAAGACAACGGATATTTTTTACAGTTGGATAAGGTGCTTGGCTTTTTGCCATAATTATATCCAGAAAAATCCAAAGTAATTGTTCCTAGCGATGTTGTCAGATATGAAGCAGACTTTCCATTTAATGCGTGGTCTTTGACGGTTGGCGTATCATTTGTCTTTGCAAGCACCAGATTGGAAGTCTTACTATCTCCATAAATATCAGTATAATCAACTTTCACGCTAATTGAATTGTCTGAAACGGACGTAATAGTATAGACCGTCTCCTTTGAATAGTAAGTGTTAGAACATTTTATAATACTTCCTGTAATCGTGAAGCTACCACAATCTATAAAATTATTTCCAGCATAAGCGGCAAGATAACCATCAGAGCTAATAGAGAGAAAGTGTTTCCCGTCAGACCATACTCCGACATATTTACTCTTAGAAGACTCATCCAACTTTTGAAGCGTCAATCTCAAAGAAGTATCATCGTCCAAAGTTCCTTTCATCTGTACTTCATAGCAGTTCCCATTTCTGGATTTTAACTCATATACATACATGGGTTCATTATTGCCTTTGCAATAAGTCTTAATAATGCCATTCTCGCTTTTCCAACTATCTTCCATGGTGAAACCTGTTGTGCATGTTCCATCTGAGTTAAATGTCATAATTAGTCCAGACTTAAGCCATGAATGTGAGTTATTCCCAGAGATATTGGTGATTTGGAATGAACCGACAATGTCTGTAAAACTCAGTGAAGAGGATTCTTCATTACTATCATTGCCACATGAGGCCAACACGCATCCGAACACTGCAACTAGCAGTAAGGATGCAAGAACTTTGATTTTTGTTTTCATCTTCAAAATGATTTATATTAAACTTACATTATACATTATAGTTTTCATAAATTGAGAAAGAATGTTATTTTATCTTTGCTGTGTTTTTTAGTTTATAATGATGAATTCATTCTATCTCATTGACTTCTGCTTCATCAACATAGGATGACTCGTTTTGAATGTCATCAAAGCGACCAGAAACTGGTTTCCCCGTTGCTCTTTCAACCAAATCAAGCAAAGCTTGTTTTCTCTTTTCAAAGTAGGTGTAAAAGTCATCATTCCTTATAGCTTCCACATCTATTTGATGTGATGAAAGATACCTATTCAGGTCTTCTGCTGTGACACCATGATTCCTTTCTATACTTGACAAATATTTACTCGGTGCATATCCACCAATGATACGGTTTGTACGAGCGTATGTAGGGGGCTTGTTGATGACGGAGTTCCATAATCCTCTGTCAATATTTGATTTTTCACAATAATTTTGTGGGAATATGTGATGGATGTCTGTTGCTTCTTCCACAAAAGTCGCAAAGTCCATCTCCGTTCCTTTTATAAAGTCAAAGGCATGTTCTTTCAGTATAAGAGCCATAATACCCTTATAGGCGGCACTATTTCTAGTGTATAATTGCTGCAAACGCGAGGCGTGGAAGTTTGAACGGCGAACAGTGTCTGGTTCTGAGGTTTCATCATTCACCCATTCCATAAGTCCCAATATGTCGGTCACATATCTTGTTTCGTTTGCTCCACCATACAATTCACCGAACACACCGCACCAATACCATTTCTCCAATTTCTTTTTGTTGCCAGCATCAAACCAAGCGTTTGGATTGATAGCAAAAATCACAGATAAAGGTATAAGTTGACTTGTATATGGCATGTCCAAAGCTGTGAAAATACGCTGACTTGACAAGAACTTTGCTGCTTCTTTTACTCCAGCTATAAGGCGATTTTTATACTGCTTATAGACTGCATAGGTAAGACGCAGTACATCTCGCTTTTTACATGAAACTGTAGTTCCGCTGTTTTTTCTTTCATAACTAGCCAACAATGCCAAAGCCGTCAGAAAATCCGTTCCTGTAAACGCTTGCTGCCTCTTGTAGTATAGTTGTCTATACGTAGACAAATCTTTCCATATCTCTGCCCAGTCTTTGCGAAGTTCAAAATTGTCAGCTGCGAATGTCGCTGTCACCAGTTCGAAAACAGTAAGTGAAACTCCACCTTGGTTGACATTCTCAAACACTTGACATACGGCTTCCTTGGGAACATCATTGCCAATTTGTATTACTGGTATCTGATACATAGTCATTGGAGCAATGACGGTATCATAGAATTTATCCCAATTATCATCAACCTCATCCGAATTATGATATCTGGTATATCCTCTTTGCCATCTCATCATTTCTTGCGAGTCAAAAACAATATTCAATGGAAATCTATGTTCGGCATACTCCTTTTCTCTCGTTGATAGGTCGAGGCGTATATCACGACCTATATTCTCTTTGACTGTTTTGTCTTCTGGTATAGATTCTACGGCATCTATCCTGTCTGTAAATGTATCAAGACACCTTGGTATGTTGAGATAATAGAAACGTTTAATCGGGTTCTTTTTGCCATCAGTGGTTTCTACGGCCTTCTTACTGTACATAGAACGGTAGATGGATGTGTTACGTTGTTGACCATCGAGAACGAGTCTTTCTGGTTCGACATTCTCCTTGGACTTATCCACTCCTTCAAAAAGGCGATGTTTGAAGTGAATATCGTCTCCACCTGTTTGCAAGAACATAGCAGCACCAATGGGATAACCATTGCTGATACTGGCAATTAGAGCACGGATACGTCCATCCTCCCAAACCCAACCTCGCTGAAAGTCTGGCAGCTGTGTTTTACCTTCGTCTATAGACTTCAGGATGTCTGCTATTGATTCGTTGTTGGAATTTATCATGTCGTTTATTTCTATATTTTTTTGAACTATGTTTTTACTTTGGTTTTAACATTGAAGACAAACCTTCCAACACCACCCACACTCCAGCATTGTCCGTGCCTTCATGCCTTATGATGCCAGCTTTCTGCATTGCCGACAAGTCTCTCTCAATTGTCCTTGATGTCACCGACAAAATCTCCGACATTTGTTTCGCAGAAACAGAAGGGTTTGAGTGGATAATAGCGACGATAAGACGCTGACGAGCAGTAAGTTTTATCTCCGACATATCTCCGACATTAGTCTCCGACATGTCTCCGACATTTGCTCCCCGTTTGGCTATAACTTCGTCCATCGTTTCGCGCTGAATGATTGCCATCACTCCACCACCTGTTTCCTCTATGGTAGGAAGTGGCATTTTGGCATGTTCAAACTCTTCAGCAATCTTCTTATATCCACGTCCACATGACTCCACAAAGCCAGCCTTGTAGAACACAGTGGCGATGTTGTGGTTGCGAGGATATGATGAATGCTTTTTCAATAAGTCGGCAGGAGTCAGCTCCTTTGGGAGTAAACCATAGTTCCAAAGTTCTATACTGCGGTCGTAGATGCGCATTTGGATGGCAGGTCCACTGTAATCTTTATGAGCTATCGAATTATATATTAACTCTCTCAACGCCTTTTCCGGCACTTCCAACTGCTCCACACGTTGTAGTCCTTCATAATGGATAGGTGAAAGCAGATACTTTGTGCGGAGGGTGTCCAACACACGACTTGCCATCTGAATGATGTTGCCCTCTATCACGTCTTGGACAATCAAATCACTCTCATCTGTATGGAAACGCCCTATCTTGAACGTAGCAGATGGAAAGAACTGTCCGACATGCTTGCCAAAAAGCAAAATAGCGGCATTCTTCAACTCTCCATTTGACGTGACTAATCCGAGATTGCGCAACACATTCTCCGTAGAAGTGTTGGCTTCTTCCTCGTCCATGCGCCCTGCCTTGATACTGCATTGCAGGAAATAATTGATAGCATTACGATCTATGTCGGTAATCGTTGCTCCTAAAACAGGTATGTCATCCCATGACTGTCCCATCTTCTTCATTACGAACTGTTGCAAGGCAAGTCCTTTCAGCTCCTGCTTGGTTGAGCCGCTGCGGTAGTGGTACGTCCCCTTATAGGCAATAGGCATATTGCTCGGAGCAACATCTATCTCGATGTATTCTTTATCACCTTCGGCAAGCAAGTTGACATCCTCAACAATGCCAAGGTAATTGACAATCTTGTTCGGAATGTCCTCCATCAGTTTCTTGGCATCAGGCAAGCCTATTACTTCCTTGTTGTCGTTCACACCAATGTAGATGCGACCGCCATGCGCATTGGCGAAGCCGCATATCCATTTCAGATATTCGTCTCGCCATGACTCCTTATATTCTATGTTCTGACTTTCGCTCAGCATATTTCTTGATTTTTATGCAAACATAAGCAAATTCCGTCAAGACACAAAAAAATCAAGAAAAAATGTTCAATTCTACCGATAATTTCTTCAGAAATGTTTGTGTTGCGGATTTTCACAGATTTTACATGTCAAATACGAATACATACTGCATTCTACAACCGTTTATTACAACCCTGCAAAATTTGCTCGACAATACTTAGTGCCATAGCCGTTTCGCCTGGCAGATAGAACATGGCTTTGCGTCTTTGCAGTTCTTCATATAGTTGCAAGGCTTTCTTTTTGTCTTTGTTATGCAACAGTTCTATGGCATAAAGAGCGGCAAGCTTGCTTGGCGAGTATTTGCTATTGCTCGTTGTATATTTTGCCGCTTGTTTTGTCCATAGCTTCTCCACAACTTCTTGTCTGTTCTGTGTCAGCAGTTCTGCGATGATATGCTCGCCGACTGTTTCCAATGCGAAAAGCAAAGGTAGCTTTGGCTTTATATACTCAAGATGTTCGTATGCAATACGTGCCTCGTCCCAATGTCCTTCGTCCTCAAGTAGTGAGATGTACGAGATATACGAAACATATCTTCTCCCAACAGAAATATGACACAATGGAAGAACTGCAAGAGATAAAGCGAAACATGAACAAGAAAAAAGCCTATAAGAGATAAAACGAGCTTAAATTGATTATGAAAACGAAAGAATTTCAGTTTTATTGTTACCAAAGACAAGGACAACAAATGGCACTGGCATTTGGCTCCTGCATACGACTTTACCCATTGCACAGAGGGATATAATGGCGAACACGCTACATCAGTAAACAATTCGGCTCATCCCTCTATAGAGGACATGGTAGCTGTAGGTGTAAAGAATAAAGACTTCTAAGAGAATTGTCATACTGATAAATAACCATTAGGAGTGATATTTTCAATTAGTTATTTGTGATTATATTTTTCTTAGTCTAATTTTGCACTCATAATCATATTAGTTATGAGTGAGATTGACGACAAACTGAATGAGAAATTGCGCCAACAGATGGATGGCCTGTTTGATGAGGACGAGGAACAGCGATTTCGCCTCATCGCAAAATCGTATGCTATGTGCGAGAACTCCATTGCCGTGCTTAGCAATCTGCGAACAGACAAAAGTTATATATATTATGGTAGGACGAGCAACGTCTTAGGCTTTGAACCCGCAGGAAGCTATGAAAAAATGACATGGTTTTCCATGTAAAGCATTTGCCCGATCAGCGCAGATTGGAATGGTTGAAGGCTCATGCCGAATAAAAACTACAATCGGTCAATGCTATTATCTTTAAACGAAAGCATTAAGGCATAATTATACTCAAAGAAGAGCGGTAAAACATGGATATTTGGAAAAACCATTGTATATTTGCAATAAGAAACAAAAATCCATAGCTATGGTAGAGACAAACAATAGAAGATTGCCCGTAGGCATCCAGTCTTTTGAGGAAATAAGAAAGGAAGGATACCTTTATGTTGACAAGACTGATATTATCTGGCAACTTGCCAATGAAGGAAAGAAGTATAATTACCTGAGCCGCCCACGCCGCTTTGGCAAGTCGGTGCTGGTTGATACTCTCGAAACCTACTTCATGGGAAAGAAGGAACTATTCGAGGGGTTGAAGATAATGGAAATGGAGAAGGAATGGGTGAAGCGACCTGTCGTCCGACTTGATATGAGTCAGGCAGGTGCTGGACCTGAAACAGTGCGAAGTTATCTTGACGATGCTTTTCATACTTTAGAGACGGAGTATGGAATTGTAGTGCGCCAAGATAGCTCCCTTGCCGTAAGATTCAAGAACATAATTGAGGGTGCTTACAGCAAAACCGGACAACAAGTGGCTATCCTCATAGATGAGTACGACTCTCCATTACAGCATTCATGGAAGACTCCTCAGCACGAAGCATGCACCAGCATCTATAGAGAGGTGTTTGCCATATTGAAAGCCAACGACAAATACGAGAAGTTTGTCTTCATCACAGGTATAACCAAGTTTACACAGATTTCTCTCTTCTCTGTGCTCAACAATCTGAGTAACATCAGTTTCGACCCGGAATATGCTGCCATTTGCGGCATTACCAAGGAAGAGGTGTTGCGTGATTTCAAGCCGGAAATCAACAAGTTGGCAGAATATGAGGGCTGGACATTCGATGAAGCAGTTGCACAATTGGCCGCATATTATGATGGCTATCATTTCAGTCGCCGAAATATGGTGGATGTTTTCAATCCATTCAGCCTCATCAATGCCTTGGCAGATTCTGACTTGAAGAATTATTGGGCTTCATCCGGTGCTACCTCACTGCTTCCTAAATTTGTGGATGACATGGATATTCGTTTGAAAGATTTTGATAATTGCGCCTTGTTAAGCACAATTATAGAAACTTCTGACGTGACGGGCGGTGGATCTGAACTGTTTCTTTACCAGTCGGGCTATCTCACGATTAAGGGTTACATGAACGGAACTTACCTTCTTGGCATTCCTAACTTCGAGGTCAAACAAGCATTAAGCGAAATAGTGTTGCCTACGCTTGCCATGCGCAAGAGTAATGACATACAATCGACACAAGCTTTTCTTAATCTCTACCTCAGCGTGGGCAAGCTTCCCGAAGCTATGAAAAGCTTGAAAGCCCTTATTGCTGATGTGCCTTACAGCAACAAGAAGCTTGCCTGCATGGACATGGAGGAGCGCTACCGCCTGATATTGAGCACCATCTTTAATGCCATCGGTTGTAGGGTGGAAGTAGAGAAGATGATTGCTACGGGCAGAATAGACATGGTGGTGGAAACAACCAACTTCATCTATGTCCTTGAATTGAAGCTAAGCAACAACGGTGGTATTGACGCAGCAACCGAACAAATAAGAACCAAGCAATATACCGAGCCATTCAAAGCTGACAAACGAAAAGTCGTTGCTATTGCCATAGAACTGGATGACAAGGGAAAGGGACTGGTGGATTGGAAGGAAGTGTAAAAGCTACTCCTGCAACCTTAAGCCGTCATACGCATCGGTCAGACAAAGACTTATCAAGTACTGAACTTGCGAAAGTTCAATCAAGTATTTATAGATAAACCCTTTGTCTGACCGATTGTTTTTTATTGTTTTATGACAACTCTCTTTTATAACCAGCGCTTAAACGCCTTTATATACAGTGTCTTGAGTCATCGTGTGAGCACGCGGTACGACAGCAGGATGCCTATTATACACTTTTTTAACACACATACTCACTAATAATTAATCACTAATCACTAATAACTAATAAATAATAAATAATAAATGATAGGAATGACTGATTATATGTTCAGAATAGGTTGCGCCTTTCTGATGGGCGCATTGATTGGCTTGGAGCGGCAGTTCCGTCAGCATAATGCCGGACTTCGCACCAACATCCTCGTTGCGTTGGCATCGGCTGCCTTCACGGTGTTGTCCGTAACGATGACCACGGATAGTGGCGACCCGTCACGTGTGGCGGCGCAGATAGTCTCGGGTATTGGCTTCCTGGGTGGCGGTCTTATTCTGAAGGAGGGATTCACCGTTAGAGGTCTGAATACGGCAGCGACGATATGGTGTTCGGCTGCATGCGGAACGCTTTCGGGCGTGGCTATGTATAAGGAAGGATTTGTGCTGGTGGTATTCGTGCTGCTGACGCATTGCCTGCTCCGACCATTATGCAAGTATATCGTGAAGTGCACCACCAAGGTTTATCATTACACCATACGCGTGGAGTGTCAGCGAAGTGCGTCGGACCTGATTCAGAGCATCATCATGGACACGCTCGCCTTCAACAAGGAGGTGAAGATGAACTCGATGTTCTATAAGGGGGATGGCGAGAAGAACGTAATGGTATGCTGCGACATACAGATACTGGGCGAACACAAGGTGTTGCTCGACCTTGTGGTGTCGCGTCTGCGCTCGCGTCCAGAGGTGAGCAGTGCTGGATGGGACAGGAGGGAAACGCCGCAGGAGGATTTCTAAGTTAGGAATATTTGCGTAAAATACCGAAAAGTTATACCTTTGCTACTACAATAAGAATGCCTTATAAAACTAAGAAGAATAGAAAGAAAAAAGAATGAAGCGTATAATTGCTCTTACACTATTATTTAACATTATGAATTTTTCGTCTTCCCAAGCCCAGAAGTTCAGTGGCGTATATACTGCGGAATGGCAGTGGGACATGAACAAGAACACCAACTTTGTGAATCTGCTCAGACTGGAGCTTAACGTCCCGCTGTGGAACGGGGGCACCTTTGAGGCTGCCACGCTGCATGTGGCTAAGACCAACGACGGCATCATTGACGACTGGCAGGGCTTCTCCAACATTGAAGCTGACAATATGTTCGGCGGCATTGCCGTGCTGGGCTACATGCATGAATGGAAGGCGGGTCATGTGTTCGTGGGTGTGCGCAATGTGAATGAGGACTTCTTCACGTCGGACATCACGGCGCTCTTCTCCAACAGCTCTTGCGGCATCGTGCCCACGATAGCGTCAAGTTATCCTATAGCCAATTATCCCTTCTCTGGACTGACAGTCTACTTTGACGTGCAGAAGGGAGGATGGCTGTTCCGCAACAGTCTGTATAACGGTGTGGGATATAACGGATGGAAACACGGTGACAATCCGTTCCTCGTACGTCCCAAGAAGGACGGCATCTTCGACATGGCTCAGCTGGAGTATTCGCACGATCGTGGCAATTACTTTGCAGGCGTGGCTGTCCATACGCGCCAGTTCACTATTGACGATGAGGGCGAGATGGTGTCTGCTGAAGAGGCAGAGCGAAAGACCACTTGCGCCTGGTGGGTGTATGGCGAACAGAGCTTATGGAGGTCGGCGGACAAGGACGTGTCGCTCATGGCACAGTATTCGGAGAATACGTCCCATAGGAGCGGATGTTACAGGTATGCGGAGATTGGAGGCGCTTACCGCGACAGCCTCAATGAGTGTGGCGTGTCAGGACAGTATGCACGTTATCATCAGGGAAATGAATATTCGTTGGAGTTGACGTGGAAAAGACAGATAAACAAGAATATAGCCATACAGCCAACGTTTCAGTATGTAAATAATGCCAATGGCGACTTCACGGTGCTAAGCGCACGACTTTACTATAGCTTCTAAAAGTTATAAGAGTTGAGGGTTGAGAGTTATGATTTGTTTTATAGATAAAATTCTGATTGTTATCTAAGGTAATCATAACTCTCAACCCTCAACTCTTAACTCTCAATTGTATATTACTTCACCATCTTCTTGCCGTCTACGATGTAGAGGCCCTTGCCGAGACGATTGACGTCTGTTCCAAGATAACGTCCGTCAATGGTGTAGACACCCTTGCGTACGTTCTTGAGGTTATCGTTGTTTACAGTAACGATGCCGGTCTCGCCAGACGGAACCATCACCTTTACCTCGTCGAGGAAGAAGCGGTCCTCAGCTGAGAAGGTCAGCGAATTGTATCCGGTTCCCTCGAACTCAATGGTAACGTCTGTCCACTTGCCGTCGTCCATGAAGATGCGCTTCAGCATCTGGTTGCCCCAGAATACGTCCAGCGTGTTGTCCTTGCCGAGCCAGGGAGCTGCCTTGAAGGTGAGGACGGTCTTGCCGTTGATGCTGAAGATAGGAGTGATGGCATCGCCGGGGAGAGTAACGGTGCCGAAGCGTGCGCACTTGTTGGCACCGTAAGCCTTGTTAGAGTAGGTCCATCCTGCTACGTCAGGCTTGAACGATCCGTTGGCACCCTTGTTGAAGATGCCGTCGTTGCCACCCGTTGAGGCGCATCCGTTGAAGGTCTCGTTGAAGAGCACGTCGCCCGGCTCATGGTTGGATGTGCCCTGCATACCGCGGAAACGGAATGACATTGTGCCGTCACCGTTGCGCTTCATGTCGAGCATGGCCTTGTTCATATACTGGCGTCCGTCCACGTTGACGTTGTAGAGTGTGGCGGCAGGTATAGAAGTGTTTGTAAGGCTGTCGTTGTTCTGATAAGGATAGGGGTCGCCGTCCGCAGTTCTCATTGTCGAGCCCGTACGGTTGTTCCATCCGTCTGCGTGGAACGGAGTCATGCGCTCATGGTTGGGGTCGTTGTTCACGCTGTTGGAGTGCCATGCCTTCTTGTTATAGTCGACGTGTGTGATGAGGAGTCCGTTGCCGGGGATGCTCTCGTCCCAACCTGTACGCTGGCGGTTGTCCACGAAGTAGAACTCGTTCTTGTTCTGCTCGTTATAGATAATGTATGTCTCGCCGTAGTCTGTGAGCGACTTCATATCGCTTACGACGGTGTCGGTCTTGAGCTCCACGGGAGTTGTCCATCCTGCCATCCATCGTTCGTATCCGGTGAGGTTGGCGGGGCTGAATCCGTTGCCGTTGTAGCATCCCTGATGGAGGAGGTCCCACGCGTCCATACCGTAGCTGCCGCTGTATGTGGTGTCGTAGAGGTCAGGATAGCCGAGGCAGTGTGAGAACTCGTGGCAGATGGTTCCCATACCGTCCGCTGTGCCATATCCGTTAAGCTCGCAAGAACATGCGTATGTGTCGACGTATACACCATTGATGTATACAGCCTGACCTATGTCGCTGTTTGAGAGATAGAACATGTGCGGCCAGATGAGGTCGCTGTTGTTGGTGTTGTTCTCACCGGGTCCGGCGTAGAGCACGAACACCTGGTCAGCATATCCGTCGCCGTCCCAGTCGTAGTCGTGGAAGTCCACTTTGTCCTTTACTTCCTTGCATGCCCATGAAACAAGTGTGCCTACGTGTGAGTCGCTATTGCTGGCGTTGTTCTGGCCGTAGTAGTTATAGTTCTCCGGTGCGGTGATGGGGCCGAGAACGTCAAACGTCAGCTCAAACTGACCGTTGCTCTGAGCATAATAATAGTCGCGTACCGAACCTTTGAATACGCCATCCACGTAATTCTCCTTGTTGGCAAGCTTTGTGTAGAACTCGTTGTCGTGTCCGTTCTTGAACTTCTTGTTGGGGAACTCCACGAGGATGATGAGTCCCTTCTTCTTGCCGTAATATCCGGTTCCGTCGCCGAACGCCTTGTTCGGACCTGCGTTCTGCTGCATAGAGCGCAGCGGCTTGGCTTTCATCTTCTGGCTTGCCTGCTGCATGGCAGCACGCTTTGCCATGGCATTGGCTTTTCCTGTCTCAAGGTCGAAGGGCACAAAGGTGCCGTTGCCGTTGTCGGTGTAGCACTTTCCGTCTGCTGCTTGATAGTAATGCAGAAACTCGTCGCCTTTGAGCTCGACGGTCAGCTCTGTGCCGTCTGTGAGGCGTATTACGCGCGTAAGACCTTTCTTGGCAGGGGCTGCCCATGAGGCCGTAGCGAGAAACGCAAGGCATAATGACAGTATTGTCTTTCTCATAAAGTGTGATTGGTTATATAAATAAAAATGTTAATGCTAATATGAAATAAGATAGTTTATTGTCAGTAGTAGTTAAAACAAATGCAAAATTACACATTTTTATTTCCGCATCTTACAGTTTTGTTCAGAAATATTATTGTAACCCTCTTTTTTCACTCTTTTTTAATTAATTTTGTACTCACTCTGTATAAGCATATTATTATTAACCATAAAACATAACTAAACATGGAAGAAAACGAAAAAGAAATCATTCAGCTTCCCGAAAATGCCTTCACCGAACTGAAGGACGGCGAGCAGTATGAGCCTGTGATGAACCCGAAGAGGGAGTATCCAGAAGTGAACGCATGGTCGGTGACGTGGGGTATCGTAATGGCGATGCTCTTCTCTGCCGCTGCCGCTTATCTCGGTCTGAAGGTTGGTCAGGTGTTTGAGGCTGCCATCCCAATTGCCATCATCGCTGTGGGCGTGTCTACGGCTGCGAAGCGCAACAAGGCTCTCGGCGAGAATGTCATCATCTAGAGTATTGGCGCCTGCTCTGGAACCATAGTTGCGGGTGCCATCTTCACGCTCCCTGCCATCTACATCCTGCAGGCCAAGTATCCGGAGATGAGCGTGTCGTTCGTCAAGGTGTTTATGTCGTCATTGCTCGGCGGCATTCTCGGCATCTTGTTTATGATTCCGTTCCGCAAGTATTTCGTCAAGGACATGCACGGCAAGTATCCTTTCCCTGAGGCTACTGCCACGACGCAGGTGCTCGTAAGCGGTGCAAAGGGTGGCAATCAGGCAAAGCCGCTGCTTCTCGCCGGTCTGGTAGGCGGTCTTTACGACTTTATCGTCGCCACTGTGGGATGGTGGAACGAGACCTTTACCACTCGTGTAGTGGAGTGGGGCGCTATGGCTGCTGACAAGGCGAAGCTCGTCTTCAAGGTAAACACAGGAGCGGCAGTCTTCGGCTTGGGCTATATCATCGGTCTGAAGTATGCTTTCATAATCTGCCTCGGCTCGTTCGTGGTTTGGTGGCTTATCGTGCCCGGTATGTCCATCGTGTTCCATGACCAGGTGCTGAATATATGGAATCCGGAAATCACGCAGACTGTGGGTCAGATGAGTGCAGAGGAGATATTCAAGAACTATGGCAAGAGCATCGGTATCGGTGGCATCGCTATGGCTGGTATCATCGGCATCATCAAGTCGTGGGGCATCATCAAGGGTGCTGTGTCGCTGGCTGCTAAAGAGATGAAGGGTGGTAAGAATGACGGCGAAGAGACCGTTCGCACACAGCGCGACATCTCGTTCAAGGTTATTGCCGTAGGTTCCATCGTTACGCTCATCGTAACATTCTTCTTCTTCTGGTTCGGCGTTATGGAGGGCAATCTGCTCTTCGCCGTTGTGGGTATCCTGCTCGTGGCTGGCATCGCCTTCCTCTTCACTACTGTTGCTGCAAATGCCATTGCCATCGTGGGCTCCAACCCCGTGTCGGGCATGACGCTCATGACGCTTATCCTTGCTTCTGTGGTGCTCGTGGCTGTGGGACTGAAAGGCACGGGCGGTATGGTGGCTGCGCTTATCATGGGCGGCGTGGTCTGCACGGCTCTCTCTATGGCTGGCGGATTCATCACTGACCTCAAGATCGGCTATTGGCTCGGCACCACACCGAAGAAGCAGGAGACATGGAAGTTCCTCGGTACGTTGGTTTCGGCTGCTACCGTGGGGGGTGTCATGATTATCCTTAACCAGACATACGGTTTTGCAAGCGGACAGCTCGCAGCTCCGCAGGCCAATGCTATGGCTGCCGTTATCGATCCGTTGATGAACGGTGTGGGTGCTCCTTGGGCGCTGTATGGCATCGGTGCTGTCATCGCCGTGGTGCTGACTTACTTTAAGATACCTGCCATTGCCTTCGCTCTCGGTATGTTCATCCCGCTGGAGCTTAACACTCCGCTTCTTGTGGGCGGTATCGTAAGCTGGTATGTTTCGTCACGCTCGAAGAACCCGGAGGTCAACCGTGAACGCAATGAGAAGGGTACGCTGATTGCCAGCGGATTTATTGCCGGTGGTGCGCTCATGGGCGTGGTTTCTGCCATCCTGCGCTTCTGCGACGTACATCTCGTCAGCGAAGAATGGATGAGCGGATGGCTTGCCAACCCGCTGTCGCAGGTGGCTTCGCTCGTGGCTTACTGCTGCCTCATCGGTTACTTCGTATTCGCTACGAAGGTGAAGAAGTAAGGCGATTGGAATATAAAAGAATAATAAAAAAGGCTTTAATATTGGGGATGAATGCCCAATATTAAAGCCTTTTTTAATTGGTAATTATTATTTGTTATTTATTATTTGTTAGGGATGGAATTCCTAATTCCTAACTCTACTTCACGCTGATTTCGTCAACGAAGAGGAAGGCAGGCTTGCCTTTGCCGCCGTGCCACTCAGGGATGTTGTGCTCTGATGTGGCAGTCACTTTCACGTAACGTGTGGTGGTCTGCGGGAAAGTCAGCTCGTAAGTGTAGATGTTGTCAGGTGTCTGCTCCTCAAGTGCAGGGAGTGACTTGCTTGCCACCTTTGTGAATGACTTGCCGTCGGCAGACACGCTCACCTCGATGTTGCGTGCATCGAAAATCCATGATCCCTTGTCCACGCAGGTGTTGAGGCTCACGCTTGAGACATCGGTGTTCTGCTTAAGGTCGATGACTGCCTCAAGGTCGTTGCCGCTGAAGCCGAGCCAGCGTCCAGTGCCGAAGCCCTTGTCGCCGAGAAGTCCGTCAGTGAGAGTGGCTCCACCCTTGTATGTGTAGTTCTTGTGAGTGGGCTGGAGCAGTTCTACGGGGCAAGCTGTGGCCTTGTTGAAGCTGATGTCCTGGCTGGTCACGCTGCTTCTCTTGCCGTCGCGGAAGGCAGCTGCACGGATTTTTGCCGACTTCTGCAAAACGATAGCGCCTGTATAGAGAGTGCTGTTGGCTGTCGGCTCTGTGCCGTCGAGTGTGTAGCGAATCTCAGCATTGCCGGCTGTGGTCATGTGAATGAGAATCTCGCGCCACTTATTGTCGCTGTCTACGTGGATAGCCACGTTGTAGAGATGCTTGGCGTAGTTATATCCGAGACGGTCATACAGGTGAGTGAACTCTGTCAGACGGTTGGTGAAGCTGTTGTAGTCCTTCAGTGCGGGCTGGCTCCACTGCACCTCGCTGAGTGCTGCCAAACGGGGCAGAGCCATATACTGCATCTGCTTGAAAGTGGGCATATACTCTGTCCAGATGTTTGCCTGTACGCCGATGATGTGGCGTGCCTCGTCAGCTGTAAGCTCTTTGGGCATCGGCTCGTAAGAATAGACGGTCTCAAGCGGCAGGTAACCACCGATGGCAAGAGGCTCGTTGGCCTTGTCGAGCGACTGATAATAGTCGAAATAGAGATAGCTGTTAGGGGTCATCACCACGTCGTGATGCTGCTTTGCTGCGGCAATGCCTCCCGATTCGCCACGCCATGACATAACAGTGGCGCCCTCAGCGAGTCCTCCTTCGAGTATCTCGTCCCATCCTATTGTGTTGCGTCCGAGCGACTTCAGGTAGTTGGAAGCATGTGTGATGATGTAGCTCTGCAGACGTTCCTCGGCAGAATGGCCGTCCTTTGCCTCAAGGTTAAGAGCCTTGATGCGAGCCTGACACTTGGGGCACTTCTGCCACTGGGTCTTAGGACACTCGTCGCCACCGACGTGGATATACTTCGACGGGAAGAGCTGTGTGATTTCCTTCAGCACATTGTCAATGAATGTAAGGGTCTTGTCGTTGCCGGCGCAGAGCACGTTGTCAGACACGCCCCACTTCTGCCACACCTCGTAAGGACCGCCGGTGCATCCCATGTCTGGGTAAGCGGCGAGAGCAGCCTGCATGTGGCCGGGCAGATCAATCTCAGGAACGATGGTAATATAGCGGTCTGCGGCATACTTGACGATGTCGCGAATCTGCTTCTGGGTGTAGAAACCGCTGTAAGGCTTGCCGTCATACTTGCCTGAATTGTGACCGATGACGGTCTGCGCACGCTTCGAACCAATCTGTGTGAGCAACGGATACTTCTTTATCTCGATGCGCCATCCCTGGTCGTCAGTAAGGTGCCAGTGGAAGCGGTTGATGTTGTGCAGCGCGAGCATGTCGATGAACTGGCGCACGGAGTCGGCAGTTACGAAGTGGCGTGATACGTCTAGATGGGTGCCACGATAGGCAAAGCGTGGTGCGTCAGCGATGTGAACGGCTGGAATGCTTACCTTCGATGCCTTGCCGTTGACGAGAGGCAGCGACTTGCGCAGGGTCTGGATGCCATAGAAAACGCCTGCTGCCGATGCTCCTGCGATGCGTATCTGCTTAGCGTCAGCGTCCAGCTTGTATCCCTCAGCATTGGCGATGGTCTTGTCAATGGTGAGGACGATGGCAGTGCCGTTCTTGCTCTTGCCGACAGCGGGGCGGATGCCGGTTGCCTGCTCGATGTAAGAAGCGAGCATATTGGCGTTACGCTTCATGTCCTGGCTGTTGGTGCCAAGGCTGATGACGGTTTTTGCGCTCAGCGTGAACGGTGCGTCATTGCTGACTTTCACCTGCTGCGGACGCGGAATGATGTTGAAGTCCGCAGTCTGTCCCGCTGCGGTAGAGGGTAGGAGGAAGGCCATTGCAGCCAAAGCTCCTGTCAGTAGTTTTTTATTCATAGTTTGTTTTTAAGTATACTTCTATTCTTTGATTGCCATTTTTTTCCACTTCATATATCCCATTACGGCTATAATGACATACAGACCGTAAAGTCCAGCCTTGAAGGGGATGCCCTTTATTATATAAAGGTAACAGCTGATGGCGTCCACGGCAATCCAGAACACCCATTGCTCCACGTACTTACGGGCAAGTGCCCAAAGTCCTACGAAGCTCATGGCGTTGGTGAATGCGTCGAGCATCGGCACCGTACTTCCCGTATACTCCTTCAGCAAGTAATACGTGGCTCCCCAAGCGAGGAAGAATGAGGCTGTGGTCTTAAGGATGAGGCGTTTCGGGAAGTGCGTTATAGGCATCTCGCTTTCGTCTTTCCCTTTGCTCTTGCGTCCGAACTTCCATACAGCGTAGCCGTAAATGGCGGCAACTGTGTAGTAAACCGCCATTCCGGCATCGCCGTAAAGTCCATGACTCCAATATAAATAGATGTCCATGGCTGGCATCACTATGCCGATAATCCACAGCAGAATGCTCGCCCTGTACTCCAGTACGATGTAGGCGATGCCGAGGATGGTGGTGGTGATGTCGAGCCAATGGATGGAGAGATATTCTGTCATACTTAGAATTTAAGAGTCAGATGTCCCATACAGTTGAATCCTGCCATTGGTATATAGGCGAGTGTGGATGTGCGCTTGCCCTGATAATACCAGTCGTAGTATACGTAGCCTGATGCTGCGTAGTGACGATCGAAGACGTTGTTGAAGTCAGCACCGAGCACCACCTGCTTCAGACCGAGCACGCGCTTGCCGAAATTGAATGTGTAGCTGGCGTTGATGTTGGTCTGTGAGTAGCTGGGAAGCTGGCGGTCAGCGCTCTCTGAATTGTCGAGATACTGCTTGCTTACGTAGTTGGTGTGCCATGTGGCACGGAAACCAGCGAAGTGGATATCCACGAATCCGTTGAGGATGGCAGACGGCGAGTAAGCGAGAGTAGACTTGTCGTAATGGTTCCATGTAGATCCGTTGTCCCAGTCTTCCACGCATTCGTCGAAGTTCTTCAGCTTGTTCTGGCTGAGAGCGGCATTGCCTTCGAACGACAACCATGACAGCGGGTTCCATCCTGCTGATATCTCAGCACCGAGACGATAGCTGTTCTTGATGTTGGTGGTCAGCGATTCGCCGATGTCGCTCTTCTCTCCTGTCATCACAAACTGGTTGACATAGTTCATATAGTAGAAGTTGACGCCTGCAAACCAGTTCTTGCCCTGATACTGATAGCCCCATTCGAGGTCGAGAAGGCGTTCCGGGCTTGGTGCGCCGTAGCTGCCGTTGTTTGTGAAGTTGTTGCGTTCCGGCTCGCGGTTGGCGTATGCGAGTGATGCGTATGCCTTGTGTCCGTTGTGCGTGTAGCTGATACCTGTCTTCGGATTGACGAAGAAATAGTTCTCCTTGATGTCGAGGTTCTGGTTTGTGTACTTACCGTTGGCGTTGCTTACAAAGCGGTCGTTGATGCCGTCCGTAGTGTAGTTGACGTAGCGCATCTGAAGGTCGATGAAGTAATTCCATCCGGTGCCGAACTTATAGTTAGCCTTAATGAATGCGCTCCAGTCGTTCTTGTTGGCGTCCGAGTCGTAATACTTATACTTTCCGTTTCCGAGATACTTCTTCTCTATAGCCTCGTCGGCGATGTATGTTACGTATCCCCAGTGGTTGCAGCGGAAGAGTTGCATGCTGGCACCTCCGACAACGTCCCATGCACCGTCAGTGTAAGATACGTTATAGAGTGCACCGTAATTGTTCTGTGTAAGACCCTTCTGACGGATGGCGTCAGACTTGGTATACTTGGTCTTGCCGCTGTCGTTGATGTATGTCTCGTTGATACCAAACTTTGAAGCCAGTGTGGTGTTCTGCTTGAACTCCTTATAGTAGCCGTAACCGTAAGTATAGTGGAGTGTTACGCTATGCTTCCAGTGCTCTGATGGCGTCCAGGCGAAGTTCAGGATGTTGTGGTTCTGATAGAAGTTGTCCGTGGTCTTGTCCCAATAGCTACCGTCGCGCATCTGATAGCGCTTGGTGGTGAACTTTCCGTCCTTGGTGTCAGGGAATATGAGCTCCTCATAGAGCGAGTTAAACTTGCCCAATCCGTGCTCATACATATCAGTATAGTTTTGCATGCCGTAGTCGCGCAGACTTGTGTCGCCGTCATAGTTGCATGCAGCCACTCCGTTCCATGCCTGTCCTGTCTTCTCGAAGTTGCCTATATTCTTATAGCTGATCTTGTATTTGTTGCCGAGCCATGTCAGTCCGCCGTAGTAAGATCCTGAGCGACCTGCAGTACCGTGGATAAATCCGTCCGTGCTTGTTTCGTGATAAGCGCCGTCGAAGATGAGATGATTCCAGAGAAGTCCTGTTGAGAAGCTTGCTCCAGCGTTCATTGTATTGAACGAACCGTACGATCCGGTAAGCTCCAAAGCTGGTGTTTCTGCCGGTGTGGCAGTCGCAAGTGAGATGCTTCCGCCGAAAGCGCCGTCGCCGTTAGTGGATGTTCCGATGCCGCGCTGAATCTGTGCGCTTCCCAAGAGTGAAGCGTAGCTGTTCATATTTGCCCAGAATACGCACTGGTCTTCAGGCGAATTGAGAGGCACACCGTCAATAGTTACGTTGATGCGGCTGTCGGCAGCGCCACGCAGACGCATGTATGTTGTTCCGGTTCCCACGCCGTTCTCGCTCCATGAGAGCACACCCGGAGTGCGTGCGAAGAGGAACGGAAGCTCCTTTCCGCTCTTGGCGAAATCCTGAAGCTGCTGTTTCTGTACGTTAGTGATGGCGAATGGTGCGCTCTGAGGAGCGCGAACAGCCTTAACCACTACCTCGCTGATGTTTTGCACGTTAGTGGTGTCGAGCTTTGTCTGTGTGTTCTCTGCCTGTGACGGCACAACACATGCTGCAGCCATAGCTGCGCTGATGATTTTCTTCATCTTTTTAAATGTTTTAATAGTTCTCCTGAATCTTAGCAATCTATACCTAAGACTATATAAATACACAAAAAGGGGGTATGGCTTTTTATGTCTTGTTCGTACCTTTTTTTCGCTACGCCGGTATTGTCCGGATCAGCTCAGAGGGTATTATCTCAGACGGAAATGTTCCGCCACCCCTTGGCTTACGCTTCGTAAACCATTGCAAAGGTATATCTTTTTTTCGTAATAATGTAATTTTTAGGGCGCAAACCATCCCCACCGTGACTTTTGTCACGGTTATGGAGGTGTTTACTAATTTAGTTGTAGCGTTATGCGTTGCTTACAACTGTCTCAAAATCATTGATGTTGTAGATGTCGTTCATCTCATAGCCTTTGTCGCGCTTCATGTTGGCAAGGGCGCGGCAGAGTCCGTTCTCTGTAGGGTATGCCGACTCATCAAGTTCCCAAAGGCACTGGTTGTTAAGGCATCTTTCCAGAAAACGTGGTGATACGTAGGTCTTTACTTGCAAGACCGTCTGTCTGTTTCCTTCTGTGTCCTTGAAGATGATTGCAGAAACGAGTGCCTTTGCGCTTGGCTGTGAAGCCTTCTGCAGCTCGCGTTCGTGTTCGATGCGTCTTTGTATTTCCATCTTCAGTTTTTTGATTGCTGCGACGAGTTTCTTGTTCACGCAGTTCACCATAATCTCATTCTTATCGTTCTTTGCAGTTTCCATAATTACACGTTATTTATATTTTACAATTAGCGATTCTCTTTTTATATCGTAGTTAAGTCTTTAAACGTGTAGTGTGTTTTGTAGCAGTGCGTAAACTTAATGTACAGTTTGTACTCTTTGTCTATATATATATTATAATGTTGGGATGTGGGGTTTTTATTTCGTATCCTTTCCTTTAACAGGAATTTATGAGAGATTATCTTGAGTCCCAACGATGTCGCTATATCCAATAGCCTTTATAGGTCATGGTTTGTGTGGCATCGTTGGGACCACAAGTGTTTTTATGCGTCAGTAGTCATTACTTGCAGTTGGGGCACCAGGGCTTAAGCTGCTGGAAGAAGTCGTTGCCCTTGTCGTCCACGAGGATGAATGCGGGGAAGTCCTCCACCGTAATCTTCCAAATGGCCTCCATACCGAGCTCCGGATACTCTACGCACTCGATGCTCTTGATGCTGCTCTGTGAGAGAACAGCGGCTACGCCGCCGATTGTGCCGAGATAGAAACCGCCGTGCTTCTTGCATGCGTCTGTAACTACCTGTGAGCGATTGCCCTTGGCTATCATCACAAGGCTGGCGCCGTTAGCCTGGAACTCGTCAACGTACGGGTCCATACGGTTGGCTGTTGTCGGGCCCATAGATCCGCAAGGATATCCTTCCGGAGTCTTTGCTGGTCCTGCGTACAGAATCGGGTGGTTCTTGAAGTACTCAGGCATCTGCTCACCAGCGTCCAGACGAGCCTTCAGCTTGGCGTGTGCGATGTCGCGAGCCACGATGATGGTGCCCTTGAGGTTGACGCGTGTGCTTACGGGATACTTAGACAGCTCTGCGCGAACTGCGTCAATGCCCTTGTCGAGATCAATTTCGATGCCCTTTGTGCCTTCGCCCGGACGACGGAGCTCTTCGGGGATAAGCTCTGAAGGATTGGCATCCATCTTCTCAAGGAACACACCGTCCTTAGTGATCTTAGCCTTGATGTTGCGGTCTGCAGAGCAGCTTACGCCCATTCCGATGGGGCAGCTTGCGCCGTGACGCGGCAGACGGATTACGCGGATGTCGTGAGCGAGATACTTGCCGCCGAACTGTGCGCCGAGTCCGATCTTGTGAGCCTCCTTGAGGAGCTTCTCCTCGAGGTCTATATCACGGAAAGCACGTCCTGTCTCGTCGCCTGTTGTGGGGAGCGAGTCATAGTACTTGATGGAAGCGAGCTTCACTGTCAGGAGGTTCTTCTCTGCAGATGTGCCACCGATGACGAATGCGATGTGGTACGGAGGACAAGCCGCTGTACCGAGGCTCTTCATCTTTTCTACGAGGAAGGGGAGCAGTGTGCCCTCGTTCTGGATGGTAGCCTTTGTCATGGGGTAGAAGTATGTCTTGTTGGCTGAGCCGCCACCCTTTGCCACCATTACGAAGCGATATTCGTCGCCCTCAGTAGCCTCGATGTCAATCTGTGCGGGGAGGTTGCAGCGTGTGTTCACCTCGTCGTACATATTGAGCGGAGCGTTCTGCGAGTAGCGGAGGTTGTCCTGTGTGAAGGTGTTGTATACGCCGAGTGAGAGAGCCTCTTCGTCCTCGAAGTCAGTCCATACGCGCTGGCCTTTCTCGCCGTGGATGATGGCTGTACCGGTGTCCTGACAGAAGGGGAGTACGCCCTTAGCTGCAGTCTCTGCGTTGCGGAGGAACTGGAGAGCCACGTACTTGTCGTTCTCTGATGCCTCAGGGTCTGAGAGAATCTTAGCCACCTGGAGGTTGTGCTCGCGACGGAGCATGAACTCAACGTCGTGGAAAGCCTGCTGTGCGAGCAGTGTGAGTGCTTCCTTCGAAACCTTCAGAATTGTCTTGCCTTCAAACTCGCCGGTGCTTACGCCTTCCTTGGTGAGCAGACGGTATTCAGTAGTGTCCTCGCCCATCTGGAACATAGGAGCATACTTGAAATCTGGTGTGGATGCCATAATGTTATATTGTTTAAAAGTGTTTGGTTTTTTATTCTATCTGCAAAGATACTGCAAATCGGAGACAAAACAAAAAGAAATCATCCATTTTTTATAAATGTAAAATGAATGATTTCTTTAATACATGTCTTCCTGTCTATTTCTCGAAAACCACGCTTCCGAAGAATTCGGGTCTGTGGAAGTCGGGCTTGGGAAGGTCGATGGGGTAGAGCGAGAGGAAATGTGGGCGAGGCAGTTTGTCGCCGCACTTATACACGTTTCCCTTTACTTGAAGTCCTGCGAATGATTCCAGGTGGTGGTGATAATAAGCCTCTGTCGGCACGGCGAGGCAAAGCTGCCATGTCTGCTCTCCCTCGATGTTGTCAAAGGGAGTGCGTCCGAGCGATGACCAGCGGTCCACCTTGTCGAGCACTTCCTGCGGTGCTCTCTCGCGTCCCTCGCGCTTCGGACCGAAGCCGATGAGTATTGTTCCTGCGGCGTTGCACTCCATGTTATAGTAAGTGCCGTCTGCCACAGGCGAGAGGAACAGCTCGCAGCACGAGTCTTCCCATACATTGCCGTCGTCGTGAGGAGCCACGGCACGCACCGTCTCCTCCGTCACTCGGTAGTTGATGAGCAGCTGTGCGCCGTTATGTGCCATTCTCACTTCCATCTTCGGGCGATAGGGGAACGCCTCTGCCCAGCAATGGTTGTCCACGGGTACGAAACCTATTCCGGCTTCGTCCATAATACGACAAATCTCAGCCGCCTTTACATTGGTGGCTGAGATTCGCTTTATGTTGAATTTCTTCTCCATATATTGGTTTTTGTTAAACCACCTTCTTCTTACAGGTTGTTCTTCTCGATGTCCTTGAAGTAGCGGTATGTGCTGACCTTCAGCTCATCGGTAGCAGCCTCGTCAGCAACGATGATGCCGTGCTGGTGGAGCTGGAGAACAGAGATGGTCCACATCTGTGTAACCGGACCCTCTACTGCAGCCTGCAGAGCGCGGGTCTTGTTGTGACCGTTTACGAGAATCATCACCTCGCGTGCTGACATAACTGTGCCGACGCCCACTGTGAGAGCTGTTGTCGGAACCTTGTTTACGTCGTTGTCGAAGAAGCGTGAGTTAGCCACGATGGTATCTGTGGTCAGAGTCTTCATACGTGTACGTGAAGTGAGTGAAGATCCCGGCTCGTTGAAAGCGATGTGTCCGTCAGGACCGATGCCGCCGATGAAGAGGTCGATGCCGCCGGCTTCCTCGATCATCTGCTCGTAGTGAGCGCACTCAGCCTCGAGGTCCTCTGCGTTGCCGTTGAGGATGTGGATGTTCTCCTTCGGGCAGTCCACGTGGTCAAAGAAGTTCTTTGCCATGAATGAGTGGTAGCTCTCAGGGTGGCTCTCAGGCAGACCTACATATTCGTCCATGTTGAAAGTGAGGACGTTCTTGAAGGATACGCGTCCCTCCTTGCAAGCCTGTGCCAAAGCACGATACATGCCGATGGGTGATGAACCGGTAGGCAGACCGAGCACGAACTTGTGGTCGGGTGTCGGGTTGAACTTGTTGATACGCTCGATAACATGCTCAGCAGCCCACTTTGACAGCTGGTCATAATCCTTTTCAATAATTAGTCTCATAATATTATAAATATGTATGTTAGTTGATTATGTTTACAATATATATATGTATCCGTGTGGTTTAATTGTCCTCCCACGGCGAGATCATCTCTTCGGGCCACAGGTGGTGTGCGTATGTATATCCGCAGAGCTTGAAGAGGCTGGTCATGCGTGTCAGTCTTTGCTTGAAGGCATCGAAGTCTTTCGGGGCGCTGCTCCACTGCACCTCGCTGAGCGCCGACATACGCGGAAGGCTATAGTATTCCACGGCTTGCGGGCAAGTCAGATATTCTGTCCACACGTTGGCCTGCACTCCGAGGATGTGGCTCTTCGCATTTTCGGACATGCCTTCGGCGAGCGGTTCGTAACCGTAAACCTTCTCCACGTTTATGAATCCGTCACGGGGTGACGGCTCGTAAAGTGTGCTGGTGTCCGTCTGGCAGAAGTCGAAGTAGCAGTATGTCGTGGGCGACATTATCACGTCATGTCCCTTTTCTGCCGCCTTCTCTCCGTTGGCGGTTCCGCGCCAGTTCATGATGGTGGCGCTCTGGTTGATGTCGCCTTCCAGAATCTCGTCCCAGCCTATTATGCGTTTTCCGTTCTGATTGAGGAATCGCTCCATGCGGTTGGTGAAGTAGCCCTGCAGCGTCTTTGCTGTCAGTCCGTGCTCCTTAGCCACTGCCTGGCATTTCGGACATTCTGCCCAACGCTCTGTAGGCGTTTCGTCACCTCCGATATGGACAAATTCGGATGGGAAAATGTCAGAGAGTTCTTTCAGCACGTCCTCGCAGAAAGCATAAATCTTCTCGTTGCCGAGGCAGAGCACGTCCAGATAGATGCCCCATCTGTGTCCCACCTCGTAAGGACCGCCCGTACATCCGAGCTCGGGATAGGCGGCGAGAGCAGCCTTCATGTGTCCTGGCATGTCAATCTCGGGGATGATGGTGATGTATCGTTGGCGTGCGTACTCCACTATTTCGCGAGCTTGATCATGAGTGTAGAATCCGCCGTATTCTCTCTGGTCGTCCACCATCGAGTTGAATCCCACGATGGTGCCCGAACGCTTCGATCCTACGCTCGTAAGACGCGGATACTTCTTTATCTCGATTCGCCATCCCTGGTCGTCGGTGAGATGCCAGTGAAAGACGTTCATGTTGTGCATAGCCATGAGGTCAAGATATTTCTTGATGAAGTCCACGGTGAAGAAGTGGCGCGAGCAGTCGAGCATCATGCCGCGATAGCCGAAGCGTGGCTGGTCAGCTATTCTTACCGCACTTAGCTCTATGTTGTCCGTTTTGCCGACGGGCACAGATTTGCGCAGCGTCTGAATGCCGTAGAACATGCCCTTCGCCGAACCGCCGGTAATGACGATGCCTTTCTTGTCCACGCTGATGCGATAAGCCTCTTCGCCCATCTTGCTGTCCGTGCAGAGTGTGATGGCGTTTTTCTGCGCCTTGCCTGAAGCTGCGTTAGTGGAGAGCTTTATGCCGGTGGTCTGAGTCAGATAGTCAGCGAGGAACTTTGCGTTACGCTTCATCGCCTCGTCGCTGCCAGTGTATACGATGCGTGTAGCAGAGGAGAGCATGAAGGGTTCGCCTTTCTGCATGCTTACGCTTGCTGGCAACGGCACGATGTCGTAGCTCGCCTTGACCGCGGCGCTTGTCGTGGTTGTTATCATTGTCATGATGAGAGATATGATTATTAGAATTCTGTTCATACCTAAGTGAATTTGTTTTAGTTTTAAGAAGTCATGGGGTGTGGTGTGTCGTGGCTGCTTATTCTATACACTTTTGTTAAATTGCAAAAGTGCTCCGGCATCGCACCGGAACACTTTTTGTTTGATTGTAGTAGTAGTTGTAACTAAATAAGCAGTCATGAGTTAGTTGAAAATCGGTTTTCTCATTTACCGCCGTAGCGGTTATGCTTTGTTTGTTTATGCAAAGTTAACAATTAATTGCCGACCATCAAAGACAATTCATCAAAATCCTCCTTTTGTTTATCTTTTTTAATGCTTTACTCTATGTAAGGCAAATTTTAGTAAGTGGATATGATTTGGGAATAATATAAAAAAAGTAGAGAGCTTAGAGCCGTTCTGACTCTAAACTCTCTACGGTTATTTCTTAATAGTTTGAATTATCTTACCACCTTCTTCGACTGCTTTGTGCCGTCCTTCATAGTGATGGTGCGGATGTATACGCCCTTGCCCGGACGCAGGATTTGGCGTCCTGAAAGGTCGGTGAATGTGATTGACTCCACCTTACCCTCCTCGAGGGTGGTGTTGTTGATGCCGGTCGCATTGAAGTAATACTCTGTGATGCCTGAAGAGTAAGTTACGGGCTTGCCGTCCACCTCGTCCACGTAGAGAGCCTCCAAGCCTATCTTCTCCTTCGGCTGATGGTAGTAATATAGGCGGCGTGTGTTGTCGCTTACCTTATAGAACTGGTATTCGTCGTCGAATGTGTAAGGCACGAGGTCCATTTCCTTTGTCACGTTCAAGTATTCCTCCGGTGTGAATGTCACCATCTCGCCGTCGATGTAGAAGCTGTAGTAGAGCTTGGTGGGGTCAAGGTAGTTGCCGTCCACAGAGTAATAGCTCAACAGGAACTCTACACCGCTGTAGTTAGGTGTCATGTCCGTTATCCATGGCATAACGGCAGAGAACTTCGGAGGCAGCGGGCTGTTAGGCTTCTCCACCCACGGGCTTATGAGTGGCACGCGGTAAACGTCGAAGATGTCGGTGCTCTTCAGCGGCTCACGCACGCCGTCGCTCTGATGGATGCCCATCTTCTGCTTTGAAGAAAGGGTGTTGGCAGCAGGGTCGTATGTGAATACGAGCGGCTCGTTCAATACGTAGGTGCTGTCATAAGGATCGCCGTACGCGGTGTAAGCTGTACTGTAGTCCACGCGTGAAGCATAAGCGTAGCATACTGTGGTGGTGTCGATGCCCACGAATGATGTTGAAGGGAAGGTCACCTCGTTATTCTTCATTGTTCCCTTTATCCAGTAACCCTTGAGGTTGGTGGAGAGGTTGCCGATATAAACGTCGTCGCCGTCGATGGCGTACTTAACGGGCCACTGCTGTGACGCATCGCTGAGGTCGAGGTAAAGCATCAGACCGTCGTACACCTTTGCGTTCTCGGAAGGCTTGGTGGTGTTGTTCTTGATGTTGATGCCCTCAAAGTAGTTTTCGCCGTAGCCGGTCCATCCGCCGGTGGGTGTACACATACCGCAAGCCATATTATCGCAAAGCGTCAGCTTGCCGTCTTTCCATACATACTTCAGAGTCTGCGATTCCTCGTCTCTTACGAATGTTCCGTACTTGTCGGTTTCCTCCACAACCATCTTGTAGAGCTTGCCATAGCTTGTGGTGCCTTGGAAGGTCTCTTCCCAGATAACCTGCGGAAGGTCGAAGGCGATGGTGTCGCCCTGTGCCTTGTGGCCCTTGATCCACGACTTGGCGTAGAGGGTGCTGATGGGGTTCTCCAGCCATACAGCTCCGTCATCAGCGAAAACCATACGGGTCCACTCGCCGTGAGACGTGCTGGCTTTGGCGTTACCAAAGAAGCCGTAGTAGCCTTTCGACGAACGATAGAGGTCTACCACTTCTCCCTTAGGCTTTTCGGTGACGGGCTTCTCATCCTGTGCCGACACTGTTGTCAATGAAAGTGCGGCAAGACATACGGAAAGTAAAGTTTTTTTCATGATGTCTTTCTGTTTTTTAAGTTATGGTTAATGATTATTTATTATTTATTATTTTTTATTTATTTCAACTCTCAACTCTTCTCAACTCTCAAAGCGTGGCCTTGACAGTATGAGCCGCTCCTCCCTGTTCCAGTCTGAACACGTAGACGCCGTGTGTGAGCTGCGAGAGGCTGACGGTCTGTCCGCTTGTTGTGAGTGTCTGGGTTGCCACCTTCTGTCCGGTAGTGGTGTAGATGCTGAGTGTGGCGTTGCCCTTGGCAGCGTACATCACCTTGGCGGTGCGTGCTGCGCGGTCCGTTGTGATACTGAACAGTTGCACGTCAGCCTGCGTGTCACGGATGCCAGTCTTGCCGGCTGCAATCTGCAGACCTGCGTAAGCATCTATCTTGCCTGCGCCCCACTTGTTGCGGTCGCATGAGTCTGCGCTGCCGGTGTTATAGTCATGGCGTGACGAAGCGTTCAGAATGGAGCGGATGTCAGCCGGGGTCAGCGTCGGGTTGGCCTGAAGCCAGAGTGCCACTGTGCCAGCCACGAAGGGTGACGACATTGACGTACCCATGTTCACGTCATAATAGTCGTTATTGTAGCTGCTCTTGTCCACCGTTGTCAATGGGAAGAAGCCCTGATAATACTTTGATGTAGCTGAAACGATGGCGCATCCGGGAGCTGTCACGTCCGGCTTGTAGCGTCCGTCTGTAGTAGGACCGCAACTTGAGAAGAGCGAACGTTCGCCGAGATTGCCCACCACCTCAGGATTGAGGTCGTACACGTTGCCCATGAAGTTCTGATAGCTGTCTTTGGTGTTATACGATCCTGCTGTGATGACGTCAGGACTGATGCCGCCAATCTCTGCTATGGTGTAGTTGGCATCGCCGTCTGTCCATCCTGTCTTGCCCTCGCTGAGGAAGTTGCCCGTCACGTCACAGTTCCACATGTGCACGGTGCTGCCCTCGCTGCCGGTTACCACCAGTCCGATGCGGCGGTTGTTGTCGAAGCTGGATGTGCGATATAGCGCCAGCACCTCCGGGCGGTCGTTGTGCGAATCCACCTGCAGAGCCATCTGCACGTTGCCTTCCACGCCGCATCCGTCTGGGAACGTATACTTCATGTCGGCAGCGCCGTCCGTAGCCACCTCTGACGATTCAGCCAGAATGCTTCCGTCGTTCGTATCCACCACCACAGCCTTCACCTTCAGCGCAGCGTCCTTGTCGCTCCAGATGTCGATGCGGGCTGTCTTGGCGCCGGCAGAAGCGTCGTTGAAGCCAATCATGGTCTTCATTATTGTGTCGCCCTCCTTGAATGTCTTCGAGGCATGCACCTGCGTAGCGCCCTCGTTGCCGGCAGCGCCCACTATTATTCTGCCCGGACCCACCAGTTCTGCCAAGGCGCGGTCGGTGGCTGATGTGCCGTCATGCGGACCGAGGTGTGTGCCCAGACTGATGTTTACGACGCATGGCTTGCCCACGCTCTCTGCATAGTCAAACACATACTTGATGCCGTCGATGACGCTGGTGTTCTGCGATGAGAAGCTTACCAGCACGATGTCAGCGTCAGGAGCCACACCATAATATTTAGACGACTGGTCAGAACCTGCGGCTATGCCAGCCACGTGGGTTCCGTGGAAAGTCTCTGACATATCACAGCGTTGCAGTTTCATCTCCTTCAGTGTGGTATATTCAGCGCCATATCCGTATTTCTCGGGTGCGGTGCCACTCGTAGCTGACTGATCCCATACGCGTGCCACGCGAGTTTCCGTATAGTTGTTCTTGAGGAAGTCGGCGTGTGCATACTCAAAACCGTTGTCCACGATGCCCACCACTACGCCCTTGCCGGTGTAGTCGCCAAGGCTTTCGGTGGCTGTATGGCAAGCGTCCACGTTGGCGTCAGCGCGTGCGTTGTCCATGAGGAGGCGTGCTTCCGTGCCGGCCTGAATGTTCGTCACGCCGTCAATGGCTGCTATGGTGTTGATGGAGGAAATGGGCAGCGATGCCGTTACGACGCCACCAAGGACCGAGCGGACCGTCACGCCGTGCTTGCGCAATTCGTCTGCCACCTTGCTGTCGTCCACGCTGATAAATGCCGATACCATTCTGTTGGCTGGGGCATTCATTCCGTTTTTCTGTACAGCTTCCTTCTTCTGTGCTTCCCAATCGTTCAGCATCAGGCTTGTGTTAGGCGAAAGCTTCTGTGCCTGAGCATGGAAGGCAGCTGACAGTATGACTGCTATAAGTATTTTTCTCTTTTTCATTCTCTTCAGTTTTGTTTAGGGTCTTATTATATATATAGGTTAGTAAGTTTGGCGATTTCGCTGCTATCGGGCGCAAATTTAGGGAATTTTTCTCAGACTCACCATTCTTTTAACAATAATCTTTTTCTTTTTTTCTCAAATTTCGTAAGCGAAAGGAGTTATAGGAATAAACTGATATAAGCAAGAACCTGTTCTGTCAACTTTTTCATTGACGGAACAGGTTCTTGCTTATAAAGAGAGAATCATTGAGTCCGTTAACGTCGAACTCATGATATATTACTAATTTTTCTTTTTGCCAGTCAGTCGTGCAAGATATTCAATACCGTAAACTGGCCACATCGGTACTTTGCGTACATTGGTTCGTACGGCAGGAATGTCCAGTGCCATGAACAAGAGCGTCATGATGCCGCTTATCCAGATGACAATACCATATATCTGCTTAATGGCCACGTTCATCATGCTTGGCAGATAACTGTCCATGAATGCTGTAAAGTCAAACTGCTGCATGTTTATGTGGGTAAGCGTAAGCTGCTGTCCGTAGCGTGCAATATCATCATTCATAAACGTGGAGAACCAGTGTGTGTAGATGCCATAACCGGCGGCTCCTGCCAGATACATGTGGAAGATGTTGAAGACAAACAGTCCCATGAAGAATTGCTCCAGATCGGGAACCGACTCATCGAGCGACCACATCAGTGTGGCTGCAAGAATGGAGTATGCTGCACCACGACAAATGATAGGCAGACGGAATTGCTCGATATTGACGCCCATATCAAGGGTGAAATACATCAACAGGGCATATGCAAGGATAAATCCAAAACCAATGGCAAAGAGTTTCCAGTCTTTCCATTTTAGCACTTTGAGCCACAGTAGGTCGATGGCAATGCCGATATAGAAGCCGGGCAATGCCCAGAGAAACAACTCTTCCTTGGTGTGCTCTTCGAGTTTGAGAACTTCAGCGCAGAGTATCTCCTCCAGTGTATGTTCGCATCCAAAAAGAAATTCTCCGACAGTCACAACCACCATGATAAGGAGCACATTGCGCAATCTGAATATCTTGAGATCGACGTACGGATTGCTCACTCGCAGCAAGCGATGTATCAACACGCCGGTCAGAAGTATCGCAACACCCACGAGAATGCGAAGCTCGCGACTGTCCATCCACATCTTGTAGTCACCATATACACATATATAACATACCACTAACATTATCAAGCTGATGAGCAGTCCGCTTGGCAAATCAATACCCTTGAGGCTTAAGCGCTGTGGCATAGGACAGAACGGTCGGCATAGCACCAGCTGGACAGTCATAATCAGGCACATGAATCCCACGATGAAGATATGCATCATCTGCCAAGTGAAATGATAGCCAAACCATGCTGCAAGAAAAGCACTACCCTCAATGGAGGTGAGCAGCACGATATGTAGCACAGGAAAGAATACAGCAAAGTCGCGACGAGGCGTAATCCACAGCTGTATGTTGCTCATGTGCTCGAAAGTGCCTTGCAGTTTTGCCATTCCTTCGATGAAACAAACTACAAGCAGCAGTGGCATGAAGGTGGTGTGAATGGTGACGAGATTGCACACCGAGACCACTATGGCAGATCCGATGATGAGCTGTTGGTTGGTAAAGCGAAACTTCATGCGGAAAAGCATCGGAAAATAAATCGCCATACCTGCAAGATTGGCATAGAGCAACATTATCAGGTCTTCAATCATAAAATTGGTGGAACCCTGTATGTCCTCAAGCGCACCAAGATACATGCCGCCAGAAAACTGAAAGCCAAACACGCAGAGTACATATATCCACGGCTGAATACATTTAGGAACCCAGTCGCGAAACATAGGCATGGCAAAACCCATGCCGGCTGGAGGGGGAGGAGGTAATGGAAGCATAATCTTCGGATTAGTATTTCACCTCACATTCCAGATTATAGCCGGCACGGAGCTTCTTCATGTCCTCAGGCTTGTTGCCGTCAAACTTGATTCGCACGGAGACACGCTGTTCCACCTTAACGAAATTGCCGGTGGCATTGTCGATTGGCAACAGCGAGAAAGCACTGCCCGTGGCGCTGCTGATACGCTCAACATGTCCTTTGTATTTAACGCCTGGCACCGCATCGGCTTTCATCTCCACCTCAGCTCCTTCATGGATGTTAGGCAGCTGGCTTTCCTTATAGTTGGCTTCCACCCAGATGCTGTTGGCATCTACGATGTTTACCAGCGTCTGACCTGGCTGTACAAGCATGCCTTCCTGAATGTCTTTTGTGCCTACGACGCCATCACACGAAGCGATGATATAGCAATATGAAAGGTTCAGGCGGGCAAGACGGAGTTGTGCTTCGGCTACACTCTCGCCGGCACGACTTTGTCCAAGGCGATGCTTCTGCTCGTTATTGACCACAGCCGTCGCCTTACGGGAGGCTGATGCCTGCGACAGTCGTGCCTGTGCAGCGCGATAGCGGCTGACAGCCTGTTCAAACTGTGTTTTCACATTGTAAAACTGCTGTTGGGTTACAGCTCCTTTCTTCAGTAAGGCAGCAAAGCGGTCATAGTCTTTCTTGGCATTGTCCATACCTTCTTTAGCCTCTGAAATGCCGGCTGTTGCCACTCGCATACCTGCAGCAGCCACCATTACGTTGTTTTCCACGGTATTCATGCTGGCACTTACAGCTGACGAACCAGACTGCTGACCTTTGACGGCTGCTTCTGCCTGAGCCAGTTGCAGACGAAATTCTGCATCCTCAATCACAACGAGCGTATCACCCTTTTTCACATGCTGAAACTCCTCGAATCTTACTTCCTTGATAAATCCCTGTACACGAGTGTTCTGAGGTGTGACATGCTGTCTCACTCGGGCATTGTCCGTAAATTCCACATTGCCAAAGTGGCTGAAGTTCATAATAACGATGATTGCTCCGATGGCAATCAGACAGATAACAAGAGTGTTGTAAGCGTATTTCTTGATATTTTCCATTTCTATAATTTATTATAATTGTCCTGTGATGTATTTCATTTTGTAATATGCGTATGCGATATTTATACGTGCATCCACCTCGTTCAGTTCAGCATCCAGCTTCATGTTGCTGGCGTCTATCATGTCTGTGATGAGTGCCAGCTGGTTGAGATAACGGTTGTTTACCACCTCATAGTTTTGCTGAGCCAGTTGCACATTCTTCTGCTGGGTCTCCAGTTCCACATAGCTCTGCAGATAGTTGGTATGTGCAGCCTGAACATTATTATTAAGCTGTTCGGCTGCTACAGCTTTCTGTTCTGAGGCTGCTTCACTTTGAAGTTTGGCTTGGTTCAACTTTTTATTGCTCTTGAAAATCGACGACAGTTGGTATTTTACGCCAATCCCCACATACCACACATTGAGATTCTTGTCGATGGGAGGCAGTTCGAAAGTGATAGGACCGTTCAGATCATTCTGAGCCACCACAGCCACCTTGGGCAACAGTTCGCTCTTGGCAAGCTTTTCCTGCTGTTTTGCCATTTGTTCATTGACAGCCACCATTTGCAGTTGAGGGCTTGTAGCCTCTGCTGTCTGTTGCCAATAATCTTCGCTGTCCTTATTGAATACTGCTGTGGCAACATCATCCGTTGGTTCTATCTCTTCTGTCTGGTCAATGCCGAGCGTGTTGCAAAGTTGGTGATTCAGAATCTTACGAGTGTTCTGCAGCTTGGTAAGATTTAGCTTCAGTGTCTCCATTTGCAGTTCATAACGAGTGATGTCGTTTTTGAGAGCCACACCTTGCTGATGCTTCTCTTTGATATTCTCAATAAGTTTCTGAGTAAGCGCGATATTGCTTTTGAGCACCTTCTCACGATTGGCGATTTTCTCCAAGTCAAGATATTGCCCCAATGCTATAAATCGCTGATTCTGTTCGTTGAGCGTCAAGTCTAATTGGGCTTGCTTAGCTCTGAGTTCTGACATACGTATGCCAGCATTGATAGCTCCACCGGAATATATTGTTTGCTGCACATCCAGCAGAAACTGATTTCCAAAATGCGGGGAAGTGAGGTTCTTTGCATTGGTAAAGTCACGGTCTGTCATTAAGGCATTGCCGATGTAGCTTGCACTGAGTTGGGCACTGATGTCTGGCAGTCGTTGGCTCTTTGCTGCTTTGATGCCTTCTTGCGCAGCGTCTACGAAAGTCTTTCCAGCCTGAATGCTGGTATTGTTTTTGTCTATCAGTTTAAACATTTCTTCGATGCTCATCCTGTGCTGAGCCGAAGCTGATAGGGTAGAGGCGAGAAACATCGCCAAAATCATTCTGTTATTCATATTCTCTTTGAATTATCGAGTGCAAAGTTACAGGTTTTTGGAGAGCGTAGACTTACAAAAATGTAGTCAGAACTTGACAATACGGGAAGTGTAAGGCGTTTTATGTCAATTCCTACATCTATAATTGACACTATTTATTTGCTGTAGTATTCTCTTTTTCTTAACTTTGCAGCGTGAACGAAACAGAATTTATAATTTTTGATAAATCAGCGATAGATAAGGAAGTTCATGCAATCGACCATGGTGCTATCGTCTATTCACACTCGGGTAATGCTCGAGTGCGAATCAATTTTGAGTATTGGGATTTAAGTAGTAAGGATGTCCTTATCTTCTTTCCTGGAGATATGGTGAAATGGGAAGTCGTAGATGATGACTTTTCTGCCTATGTTATCAGATACAGTAGTGATATCCTACGTTCAGCAAGCATGAATGTGGAGCATGCCGTCTATGATTCACTGAAGTCTGACAGGCGCTGTGGGTATGAATATCTGATTAATGAAGTGGTGGACAGCATGTTCCGTATATTCAAGTTCTATTTTACAGTAGAACATTACTCCATGACCGATCGTATAGTAGCCTTGCAGTTGCAGGCGTTTTTCTTGGGCTTTTACGATTATCTTCTTTCCAATCCACGAGAAGACCTTCGAAGTAAGGGCACTCAGCGCAGTGATGAGTTGTTCAATAGATTCATGGATTTGCTGGAACATGAGTACAATAAGGGGCATGAAGTGAATTATTACGCTGACCGTATGAGTATTACGCGAAGATATCTTGGCATTATCGTAAGAGGCAAGACAGGTATGTCTCCAAAGCATATTATCGACGAATATATTATTCTGAGATTAAAGTTGGTGATGCGAACATCCAAGCGTAGTTTGAAGCAGATATCCCACGACTTCCATTTCTCAGATCAGACAGCACTAACACGTTATTTCCGTACACATGTAGGCATTTCTCCACAGCAATATAGATTGAAATAATAACTGAACTTTTGCAAGCGAAAGGAGTTATAGGAAGAAGCGGATAGAGGAGTGGTTGAGCTAAGAAGATGTCCTCGTCACTCGACAAAAGTGTATCAATGCACAAAAAAATCGAGTCATACCATCGTGTTCTGAATAAATGTTTATATCTTTGCACTCGACAAAAATGTATCAATGCACAAAAAAATCGAGTCATGGAGATAAAACGCGACATACATCTTAATCGGATTATAGCCCGAAAAGGCAACGGAATGATAAAGGTAATCACCGGTATGCGCCGTTGTGGAAAGTCATACCTGCTGTTCACCCTTTTCTATAACTATCTGAAAGAACATGGTATTGACGATGCACACATCATAAAAGTTGATCTTGAAGACCGCAGAAATGCAGCATTGAGAAATCCTGATGCCTTGCTTCAATATATAGATTCCCGAATGACAGACAGTCTTCCTTATTTCATTCTTTTGGATGAAGTACAGTTTGTACGGGAGTTTGAAGATGTGCTGAACAGTTACCTGAAGATACCGAATGCTGATGTGTATGTCACTGGTAGCAATGCCAAGTTTCTATCTAAGGATGTCATAACGGAATTTCGTGGACGTGGTGACGAAATACACATCACTCCACTAAGTTTCCAAGAGTTTTCTTCGGTAAAAGAAGGAAGCCAGGAGTCGCTGCTAATGGAATATCTGACATACGGAGGACTTCCACAGGTGGCAGCTATGACTGATTCGCAACAGAAAATAGAGTATCTGAAAAATTTATTCACACATACCTATATCCGAGATATCAAGGAGCGTTATGACATTCAAAAAGACGATGACTTAGAAGAACTGATAAGTCTTATCGCCTCCAATATTGGAAGTCTGACAAATCCCACAAAACTGGAAAACAGTTTTAAGTCTGTCAAACGGAGTGTATTGTCAAAGGACACCATAAAGATTTACCTTGATCTGTTGCAAGATGCTTTCTTGATAGAAAAATCCACGAGATATGACATCAAAGGGAAAAAATACATAGACACTCCATCCAAGTATTACTTTACAGACTTGGGACTTCGTAATGCGCGTCTGAACTTTCGCCAAACGGAATTCACTCATTTGATGGAGAATGCCATATACAATGAACTTCGTCTTCGTGGACTTTCTGTCGATGTCGGTCAAATAGTAATTCAGAAAAGTGTGGAAGATGGCAAACGCCAACGTTCCACACTCGAAGTTGACTTTGTATGCAATCAAGGCTACAAACGCTACTATATACAGTCTGCTTATGCACTGCCAACAGAAGAAAAAAAGGAGCAGGAGCTAAACTCGTTGCTAAAAATCAATGACAGTTTCCCGAAGATTGTAATTGTCGGTACGCCAACACCTACATATCAAACAGAGGAAGGCATAACCATAATGAATGTCTACGACTTCTTGATGAATACAAACAGTCTTAATGTCTGAAAGAATTCGGGAAGTACTGATTTTTGCTTCACTGTTCAATCTTCCATTTGCAGTCACCATACCTGTCTATTATCTCGCTTTCTCTGATAGATGAAGGAGGCCAGTCGCGGGTGTGCTTAAAGGTATGAAACGAAATAATCAGATATGAGGGTTGTGTTCCGTTTATTTTTAGTATTTTTGCATCTTGTAAGTGGTAATATGATTTATGAGCATATGTGTAAACATACATGGTAATAAATAATGGCAAAGAAAAATTATAATCCTAAGTCGGCAAAGTCTATATTACATTATGGCGAAGCTTTGCTTGGAAAGTCATTAAGACAACTTCATCCTGAGGCTGTTCTTCTTGGAGGTAAAGGTGGACTTGGCAAGTCTGTTGAAAAATATCACTATGGTTATGAGCCTAATTCTGAGGCAGAACCAGACTTTGTTGAAGCTGGATTAGAATTGAAATGTACGCCATTGAAGATGCTGCGAGATAATAGTATGGCAGCAAAAGAGCGTCTTGTACTGAATATTATCAATTATATAGATGAAGCACGGAGTACTTTTGAAACAAGCAGTTTTTGGCGCAAGAATAAGTATCTTTTGCTGATGTTCTATCTTCATGAATCAGGAGCTAACCCTGTGGATATGCTTTTCAAAATGATACGTGATTGGCAGTTTCCAAAGGAAGACTTAAAAATTATAAATGAAGATTGGAACAAGATTCATTCTAAAATAATGGAAGGAAAGGCGCATTGCCTGACAGAGGGTGATACCTTTTATCTTTCGGCGTGCATGAAAGGTAGTAAAGCAAAAGCAGAACTGCGTCCACAACCTTATTCTACCGAATTGGCACAGCAAAGAGCCTATTCTTTGAAGCAAGGATATATTAATAAAATTATATTACAGTCGTTTTTTGACGAAAAATTGCGACATCAGCTTCAAATGACTCCAAAGAGGATTGAAGCTCTTAAAAGAAGATACTCTTCTGAAAAGATTGTGAAGTCCACACGTTGTTATAAGGCGAATGAAACTTTTGAGCAATTGATAGAACGACGGTTCGAACCATTTTATGGCAAGACTGTCGCTCAAATAGAAAGAAGGACACATGTAACATTAAATACAAAATCTAAAGATCTTGCATATAATGTATGTAGAGCAATCTTAAAAATAAAGACTCGTAAAATTCATGAATTTGAGAATGCTGGCATCTCATTAAAATCTATTGTTTTAGAGGCGAATCGTAACAAGATAAAGGAATCTATGTCGTTTCCTTATATAAGATTTGTCGATATGGTAGAACAAGAATGGGAGGAGTCTGAATGGTATAAGCTTCTTTCGTGCAAATTTTTGTTTACTGTATTTCGAAAGTCTGAAGATGGAGATAAAAGCAAAATGAGGCTTGTTAAAGTGTTCTTTTGGAATATGCCATTTGACGACTTGATAATAGCAAAAGAGCTATGGGAGGATACAAAGCAGAAGGTTTGTAATGGAGATTATAATAATTTCATAACTACTAAAACGCATAAGGTTTGCCATGTCCGTCCTCATGGAACGAAAAATCAAAAGGTACCAACTCCGCAAGGGCAACTAGTTCAACCTAAATGCTTTTGGTTAAATAATGATTATATTCTCAATGTAGTAACAAGCAATATTGTGGATGGCAGTAACAGATGATAGAAAATTCACCAAGGCACAGGTTTATACAATACTGGAAAATGCCAAGGGTAAGACTTTAGGGGAGGTTGACAAATCTCACCAATTTGCTCGTACAGAAAAGAGTAAGAAGATTACTGGAATTGCCGGTGATGTTATAGAACAGTCTGTTTTTGGATATGCTCGAGATAGCGACCAAGAGTGCGACATTGAAATCGACGGTGTACTTACTGAGTTAAAGACAACGGGAGTACGTGTGCCCAAGAGTGATTTGAAGAACACCAAAAATAAAACTGGTGATGCATACAATGTTTACCTTGGGGCTAAAGAAGGAATAAGTATAACAGGTGTTACTTTTGAGCCGACCATACAAACAGACTTTAACACGTCTCATTTTTGGGAGAAGTCGGAACATCTTTTGATTGTATTTTATGAATACAAATCGTATGATGTTGTTCCTGCCTCAGGCTATGCAAAATTCCCTATTGTCGATTATTGCTACAATTCATTTTCGGATGAAGAAAAGGCTAAACTACAGAATGATTGGGAGATAGTCAGGAACTATTTGCAGAAAGTATACACAGACTATACTGATACAACGTCACGCAATGAGCATTTGGAAGGATTTACTCATCTTTTACGTCCAAATCTACTGCTAATAGAGTTGGTTCCTGGTTTTAAACGTAAATCAACAGGTTCTTATCAGAAACCGAGATACAGATTAAAGCAGACATTTGTTGACTATATCGTAAGAGGGCATTTTAATAAGAGCAGGGCCAATAACGAGATTGTGTTAAAAGAATCATTTTCTAGTTTTGCCCAATTGGATGCTCGATGCCATGCGCTCTCTATGCAGTACAAGGGTAAGACATTGGTTCAGTTGAAGGAGATGCTTGGCATAGACGCTTCTGCAAAAGATATTGTTGCAATATGTGTAGTCCGTATGTTTGGAGCTGACGGTAAAAGACTGAATCAGATTTCTGACTTCTTAAAGGCTGGTATCATTGCAAAGACAATAACTATAACCCCAAAAGGAGGAAGGACTGAGGATATGAAGCTAAAGCATATTGACTTTGAGGAATGGGCAGACAGAGATGCTGATTTTGAAGAGTCAGATATTTATGATTACTTCTGCGAACATAGTTTCCTGTGCCCCATATTCTGTGAACATGACCCAAAAGACCAAAGTAAGACCACTTTTGAAGGTTTTAAACGATTTGCTTTCGATGAAGAATTCATAGAAAACGAGGTACGCCGTACTTGGGAGGATTCAAGAAAACTGATACATAGGAACGAACTTGAGTGGGAGTATTTATACGACGAACATGGAAACAAACGTGTGAATAATAGCGGCTCTTATATGGGTGCGCCTAATTTCCCTAAAAGTTCCGAGTATAACGTGTTCTTCCGTGGTGGAGCTAATGTTTCGACAGAGAAGTCAAGAACAGAATGTGTGAACGGCATACGTATGTTGCCTCAGTTTTTCTGGCTTAAAGGTTCGTATATAGCAAATAAATTAAAAGAAATTCCATACATTTAATATATGCCCAAAAATAACGATAATAAGATAAAGGTTGTTGAATTGTTTGCAGGTGTAGGAGGCTTCCGTATAGGCTTGGAAGGTGCTTCAGATGCCTATGAAACTATTTGGAATAACCAATGGGAGCCATCTACAGTTCGCCAAGATGCTTCACTTGTCTATAAGGCAAGATTTGGTTCTAAGGGACATTCTAATAAAGACATAAATACAGTTCCTACGGATGAAATTCCCGACCATGATCTTTTGGTTGGCGGATTTCCTTGTCAAGACTATTCGGTAGCATCAACTCTCAGTCGCTCTGGTGGTATTGAGGGTAAGAAAGGTGTGCTTTGGTGGCAGATTTATCGCATTCTCAACGAGAAAGGGGAGAATCGTCCGAACTATATATTCTTTGAGAATGTTGACCGTTTGTTGGGTTCGCCAGCTAAACAAAGAGGACGTGACTTTGCCATTATACTTGCATCCTTGGCTGATTTAGGATATACTGTGGAGTGGCGAGTAATTAATGCTGCGGATTATGGCATGCCACAACGACGTAGACGCACCTATATAGTTGGTTATCGTGAGAATTCCAACGTATCAAATAAAGTTGAAGATTTGAAGGATTGGGTTCTTTACGATGGAGTATTAGCAAAAGCTTTCCCTTTCAAACCTAAGACGGAAACTTTGTCAGATTTTGTAATAGAAGGTTCTATTAAAGAAGTTTCTGACAATTTCAATAAAAGCGGCAAAAACAGCCCGTTCGGAACAGCAGGAATCATGCGTAACCGTTGTGTCTACTCGGTAAACGCTGAGGCTATTTATGATGGTCCAATAATGACACTTGGAGGTAATGTTATTGATGAATCACTTGTTCCTGAGGAGTTCTTCATTCCTAAAGAAGATGTAGCAAGGTGGGAATATGAGAAAGGAGCTAAAAAGATAGAGCGTGTTTCTAAAGAAGGCTTTAAGTACGTATTCTCAGAGGGAGGTATGGCTTTCCCTGATTCATTGGACAAGCCTTCAAGAACAATCATAACTGGAGAAGGTGGTTCTGCTGCATCACGTTTTAAGCACGTGATTCTAACTCCATCCGGTCGTTATCGCCGTTTGACTCCTATTGAATTGGAGCGTTTGAATATGTTCCCCGATAATCATACCTGTCATCCTGACGTTAGCGATGCTCGTAGAGCATTCTTGATGGGTAATGCTTTGGTGTGTGGCATCGTGCAGCAAATCGGTAAGAGCTTGTATCGCTTTATTTATGAGAAGGAGCCAGTCTCAACTCATCCAATAGACACTCAACGCAATCCGCAGCCCACTCTCAATCTTGATTTGTTCTCTCAGCTTGAACCAGAGTTGAAGATTAATAAGCCTAAGAAAGATTTTGTTTTGGATATGAATAAGAATCTTCTCATTGGTTATGTTAAAGCAGATAATGCGGAATATTTCTTGAATGGAGGACAAACGAAGATATATTATACAGGAAAAACAAAGTCTTTCCCTTCGACTGTTGCATTGAACAAACTGTTCTATTTCATGCCGTATATAAAAGGAGAAGGAGTGAGAGACATTTATCTGATTCGTATTGCCCGTATTGGAAATAAGGCTGAAATCCATCCTGAATGTGAGGATAAGGATCCACGGCTTGTATTTGAACTGGAGTTCTTAATGAGTCTGCCTGAGTATGTGCCAGTGAAACTGACAATCTTCAATACCTACCGAGATACGCTTCTTGGAAAGATAATTGGTGATAAAAATAAGTAACTATATACCTTTAGACCTCGGAAGGAAAATATAAAATCCGTATTCTTCAATTTGGAGTACAGATTTTTTTTCGTAGTTATGTGTCTTCTTATCAAAACCTGTCTTCATGTCTTCCTGTCAAAAAACCTGTCTTTCTGTCAAAAAAATGATTTATTCGCTGCTGCCGAATAAAAACGTCGGTTTTTGTTTTGTGGCAGCGAATAAAAAGCATTTCTTTGTAAGAAAAGTAAAGACATGGATAAGGAATTGTTCAGAACGATAACCCTATTATGGAACATCCGTGCTCATCTGTGCTATCTGTGGGAGCCACCATCTGTAGCTTGATATTGATTCTCCCACAGATGCCACGGATTATCAGATTTATATATCCCACATCCGTGTGCATCCGCGATATCTGTGGGAGACTCCTCCGCATGCTGCAATAAGCGATGCTGTCCGATGACAATATTTGTGTTTCTGATGCTCAATACTATGAGCCCGGCGCACAACAAAATCTTTGGTGCGAAATTCTTGAGTTTTGAACGGTTTGGGATAACGTGTTTATACACAGCGTGTTATGTGGCTTTCTGACGAAGCGTCGTGAAATCAGACTCGCAAAAGAGCCGTTTTATGCTGCTATAGAGCCACTTTTACACTACAATACTGTCGCTGTTGTCATACAATAGAGCCTCTTTTACGGTCTGATAGTGGCATTTTCGGACCGTAAAAGAGGCTCTGTCGTTAAGCGTGGGGGCTGTCAGCACAGCAGAACACCGTAAAAACAGCAAACCGGAACTCTATAATCAATTTTTATTTTGTAACATGTTTTTACTGCATAGACGATATTTGCATGGTGAAAATTAAGACGTTAATAAAAAAGAGAGGGTGTGCAAACTTTTGCGGTTTGCACACCCTTTCTTAGTTAATGTAAGCATTCCTTTTCAGGATGTCAGGTTTTTACTTGCGCTTGATGTTAAGCTTGAATGTGGCGTTGCCTACCTTCACGATGTACGTGCCGGTGGTTGCCGCAGCAAGGCTTACAGTCTGGCGATAGTCGTCAGTGGCGATGGCGCTTGCGATGAGCTTGCCGTCAGCAGAAGCCACTGTGATGCGGTCGCCGTTGTGAGCGCCGAGGACGATAAGCTGTCCGTCCTCCACCTTAAGAGTTACGCCGTTCTGACCGTTAACACCGTCGATGCCAGTGGCAATGACGGTAACCTTGTCAGAGAACTTCTCGCCAGCTACTGAGTAGACAGCCGATACCTGATAAGTGAGATACTTGTCAGAGAAAGCCTTCGTGTCTGTGAAGACGGTGTCGGTGGTCAGCTCGTCGTTCAGACACTCGCCGTTGCGGTATACGTTGTATCCCTCAAAGACGTTCTTGTCAGACGAAGCCTCGCCCTTGGTGTCCACAGCCTTGAATGTCATGTCAGCGTTAGCCATGCGCTTGGGCTGGAATGCCGGAAGCTTCTTGGCTGCCTTCTTCTCTGTGCCGGGAAGAACGTTAGAGTAGGGGCTGAGTCCGATAGAGATGTTCCAGTTGGCGTCTACCTCAGAACCCGAATCCTCCATTGTCTGCCATGTGATACCGTCAGAAGAGTAGAGGTCGCCACGTCCGCTGCGTGCCGGACCACGGTCGTATCCGAGAGGAACAGTGATTTCGTTCTGCTCGATGTATACTGCCACGCGGAGGTTCTTGCCTTCGTCAATCTTAAGCGGCTCCTCAAGGTGGATGGTGTTGAATGAGTACTGCTTCAGATTCGGAACGAACTGCTGGCGTACGAGGGTGTTGTTCTCATAGACGAGGAGGAAGAGCGCCTCAGGAATCTGATTGATGTATACCTCTACATCGCTCAGAGCGAGATTGCCATATCCCTTCAAGTCAGAAGCAAACCAGCATGCGCCTGCGAAGAACGCGCCACCATTGGTCAGACCACCTGCCTTATAGTTGTAGCCGTCGTGCCAACGCAGATAGATGGGTTCGCCAAGAGCCGGGAACTGCCATGAAAGGCGGTTGCCTTCAGCCTGCTGTGCCACGCGGAGGTTGGTAGGAGCAAGCGAACCGTTGTCGTAATAGAGGTCGATGCTTACCGGTGCCGACTTCTCGCTGACAGCGGATGTCTTGGTAACAAGCTCGAACTCGTAGCTATACTTGCCTGCGAGCAAGTTGCGGTCAACGTAAGAGATGTCGTTTACGGGATTTGCGTTAATCTTCTCGCCGTTGCGATAGATGTTGAATCCGTAAAGATTGCTCTTCGGCTTGGCGGTGTAAAGAGCCACGCCGTCAACGTACTGCTTGGGCTGTGATGCGTCCTTTGCTAATGCCACATACTCTGTACCCTCAGGAAGCTCGCAGAGGATGTCCTGCCAAGACTCAGAGGTCTTGTATGACTGGAGGAAGATGAAGTTGGCGCGGTGTGTGCCACCGGTTGAATAGTAGACATAAAGTGTTCCCTCGCCGTCGTGGTCGTCAGCGTTGCGGGCTGCGAGGCGCATATAACGCATACCCTCTGCAGGGATAACGCCGAATGCGCTGTTCTGAGCGTCAACGGTTACAGACTTGCTGCCGTCGAATGCTTCGTCGTTATTGACGGTCCAGCCTGACTGATAGCTCTCGCCGTTCACGCCATAAACCTCTTCGCCGATGTTATTGGCCTCGAAGTTCTCCTTGCTTGCTGCGTTCTGATACATGTCAGGGTCAGCGAAGGTGAGGAGCACGTTGTAGCCGTAAGACGACTGCTTGGCGTTGGTGTTGACAGGAGTCTTGGCGGTGCCGGTGCTGATGATGTCAACTGTTGACACAGCAGACATGTCAGATGTCTCGCCATTGATGTAGACGGTCTGTACAGCATAGCCATACTCGCCTTCCTTAGTCTCTGTCTCTTCAAAGTAGCGGCGTGTGAGCAGTTCAGCGTTGCGCTTCTCTCCGTTGCGGTAAACGTTGTAACCTGCCACTGTGGTCAAGCCACCGAGGTCGAGGATGACGAACTGTACCGGTTCGCCCTGACGCTGCAATGAAAGGAGCATGTAGGTGATGCCGTCATTGCCAGTGAATGAAGACATACCGCCAGCCGATACTGCTGCGATGTTGTCTATCTCGACATACTTGCCGAGGTCGATAGATCCGACGCGATTGTTCTCCTCGTCATAGATGCCGACTGTGTACTTGTTGGCGTTGTTGCCCTGCTCGAAAGCATACAGCTTGCCGTTGTAGTAGGCTGTACCTGAAGCTCCCTTCAGAATCGGACCGGTGCCAATCTTGCTACCGTTCTTGGTTACGTAGATTGAAGTCTGCCAGTCGCCGACCTCGAAGCCACCCTTACCGTCGTCTAATGAAGGTATGTAAGCCATGTGACGAGAGTATTCTGAGATGGCGATGTCCTCCAGATTCTCCATAGTGGCTGGGTCGATACGGTGAATGTTGGTGGTGTTGTCAGCCACGTACAGCCACTCGCCGTCGTATGCCATGTTACGTATTCCCTTGAGGCCGTCCACCTTGTATGTGCCGAGTTTGTTGCCGTCGAAGTCGTACTTCTCGATGCGTCCGTCCTCGTTGTATACAGAGGTGTAGACGTATGTTCCGTCAGTAACGACAGCCATGCCCGACTTCGGACCGAAGAACGAACGTACATACTCTGGATATCCCTCTTCTGTGGTAACGGGACGCTTTGTGATGTCAGCCTTTATCACCTGCGGCTCCTTGGTAGGATTGTCCCAACGGAGTGAGATGGTGCGGTTGCGCTCTACGTCAGCATATACATCATTAGGAGCTGTCTTGTCCTTAATTTCGTATGCCTCTACGTTTACGGGCTTGCTCTCTGCCGACTCGCCGTTGTTCTTGTAGACGGATGTGACGGTGTAAGCGAATGTGCCAGTTGCGGAGAGCACGTCGTTGTAGCTCTGTGAAGTGATGAGGCTGCTGTTCACCTTCACGCCGTTGCGATATACGTTATAGCCCATCGGCTTCTCTTCCGTGATGTCGGTAGGAGTGAGGTCTACGTTGATGTTGAAGTTGCCCTCAATGCCTGAGATGGCTGCTGAGAACCACTTCTCGCCGTCGGTGGAGAGGAGGTCGCCCTTATCCAACACAACCTTGCTGTCGTCGATGCCAAGCGGCTGAACTCCAGCGTCGCTCTTGATCTCGAATCCGAACATATATTCGTGACCCGGCAGGATGCGGATGTCCTCGTCCACTGGGATAGCGGTCAGAGATCCGTCAAACTTGAAGTCGCCCTTATACTGCTTCTTGTAGATTTGCTCGCCGTCCTTCTGGATGAAGAGTGCGATGTACTGCACAGGATTGACGAGCTGAACAGAGACTGAAGAGATGCGCTTTCCGCGGTAAGCGGCGATGTCGTAAGCGTCCCACTTAACACCTGCGTAGAAGATGCCGCCGTCGGTCATGCCGATGTCGTCAGCATGCTTGCCGTTAGCCCAAGTCATTGTGGCGGGCTGGTCAGCTCCGAAGAGCGGCGACTCCCATGTAAGACTCACGTTCTTGTTGCCGTTGATGCTTGCTGCCACGCCTACCGGCGGATAATACTGTGCGCCGTTCTTGACGAGCACCTTCACAGAGTCGCTCTTTGCCGACTCCTTGCCCCCGTATACGGCTGTCACCTTATAAGTGTATTCACCGTAGACGAGAGGCTGGTCAGTGAATGTCATGCCGTTAACGGGAGAAGCGTTCACCTTGCGGTCGTTGCGATATACGTTGTAGCTGTCTGCCTTGGCAGAACCATTGCCTTTCTGCCATGAGATGATGGCGCAAGCGTCGCCAGCCTCTGCCTTTACGCTCTGCGGTCTCGGGCAAGCAGCCTCGCCGGTGACGTTGAGCTTGAAGCTGACGGTCTGGTCGCCGATTTCAGGATTAGCCATGAGCACAGCCTCTGTAGAGTGGTTGCTGCCAGCTACATCCTCAAGGGCGTTGAAGCTTACGTTGATGTCCTGCGAAGCACCCGGAGCGAGCTTGCCGTGACGCGGCGAGAAGTCGAGCCACTTGTCTGTCTCGCAAAGAGTGTAGCGGAAGAAGAGGTTAGGCATCTGGTTGAGCGATCCCAAAAGGGTGAGCTTGCCAGGTGTGATGTCTGTAGAGGCGAAGATGCCGCAGACATAGTTCTGACCGGTGTTCTGGCTGCCGAGTACGTATCCCGGAGCGTCGGTAAGCGAGTGCTTGACGTCTGTAAGGGCACGCTTGGCAGTACTGAACTGGCGGATGAGCACCTTGTCGATCTGCTCTGACGATTCTGCCGTCATGTCTGACAACCAGAGGTAAGGACCGCCGGGCGATACGTTGTCGTAAGCCGAGCCGTAGATAGATACGCTCACGTCGGTGCTGATGTTGCTGAAACGTGAGAGAATCTTACCGTTCATGTCGATGAATCCGATGGTGGTGAAGCTTCCTACCCAGAATCCCTTGCGGTCAGGGTCGTAGCTACAGTGTGTGATTTTGAGGTCAGGCTGATCCTTGACGGTTATGATTCGCACGATGCGACGGTTGTCGAAGTCGAGCTGGAAGAGACGGTTCGACCAGTCGCTGCCGTAGAAGTAGCGTCCGTCGTAAGTGATGTCGTAGAGCTTGTAGTACATCTCGGGGATGCTGAACTGCTCGATGAAGCGACCGTCCTTGTCGTACTTCCAGAACTTGCCAAGCTCGATAGACGATGTAGAGTAATAGAACTCGCCGTCGAAACCGATAGACTGCTGCAAGTCGCCGGATGCTGTGAACGAAGGCTGCTTCTCCCAACGGTTGGTGTCGTCGCCAGACTGCTTGGCGGGCTTGGCAGCCAAGTGCCAGATGAGTTCGCCGTCACCGTTATTGGTCATGCGCAATGTCTTGACAAGGCTCGATTCTGCGTTGATGTCAGCGACTACTTCCTTAGCTGAAAGGTCGGCTACCGGCTTGGTCATAGTGACGTTGATGTGGTTGCTGGCACCGTTCTTAATCTGGAACTTACCTTTATATACGTTATATCCGTCCTTCTTTGCCACTACCTCATACTCGCCTTCCTCTATCTTGTCGAAGGCAATGTGTCCGGCAGCGTCAGTCGTGGTGTTGATGACAGCGCCGTGATCAGCTGTGAGCGTAACGTCGCAATCAGCAATGTTGCCTGCAGAAGCTGACTTGACGTCAAGCTGTGCCGATGTCCATACCGGTGTCCAGATCTTCACGTCGTCCACATACCAGTAGTTAATCCACTTGGCATCCTTGCCATGAGCGCGGAATCTGACGCGGAAGAGGTCAGAAGAAAGAAGGTTGGCGAGCGGATACTGGAATGTTGTCCACTCGAAACCGCCGTTCTCATTGTCGAATGTCTTAATCTCCTTCCAAGTCTTGCCACCGTCCGACGATACCTCTGCAGAGAGATAGTCGACGTTGGTCTGTTCGCTGTTGCGCAGCTTCAGGTTGAAGCGCAGCCATGTGTTGGAACGGTCTGCGGTGTGAAGCTCACGTGTCACGAGCGACTGGTCGTAGTTCTGGAGTGTGGACCAGCTGTATGTAGCAGACGGGTCGATGAGGCCGTACTCATAATAGTCGATAGACCATTTTGACTCAGTGCTTCCGTCCTGCTGCGTCTTTGACCACTTCTCCTCATGGAGGGTCCAGTCGTCGAAGTCGTCGAAGAAAGGCAACATACGTGTGTCAGGCACGTTGACGTTGAGAGCCACGCTCTGCTCTGACACCGAACCGTCCTTCTTGACAGCCGCTACAGTGTACTGATAGTCGCCGTAGTCAGGCACCTCGTCAGTGTAGCTGACGCTTTCCACGGGCTGTGAGTTGAGCTTCTCGCCGTTGCGATAGACATTGAATCCCACTACGGGGTTCTTTGCTGCGGCGCGTGCCATGTTGGCAGACTCGGGTCTTACCTTGTTTGTGCCTACGAAGATGTCGTCAATAAGCAGCATGAAGGCGTCGTCCGAAACGCAGTTGATGGTCACGTAACGTGCTTCCTTGGGGATGTCGTAAGCCACGAGAGTCCATTCGTCAGGCAGTTCCACGTAGGGCGATTCGTTGACGAAAGTGAAGTCTGACGGCTGTGTGCCGGTTGTGGAGTAGCCCACGCGGATACGCTCTGCATTATAGTTCTCGCCGGTCTTGTAGCTGCGAGCCCAGAAGCTGATTTGGAAATCAGCATCGAAGTTGAGTCGTGGTGAGATGATGTAGTCGTTGTTCTGCGCGTCTACAGCACAGAAATCGACGAGCATCTTTTGTCCAGAGTGAGGCTTGTAGTTAGGATTGTCGTTTACGGCAGGAACAGTCTGCCACGGGTTCATCACGACGTAAGCCATCTTCTGTCCCTGTGTGGGGAACGTACAGGCCTGCCATGTGTATGTGAGCTTGTTGTCGGCGTCGATGTATGTCCATCCGATGCTTCCCGGAGAGTTGATGGCGAAGTCGTTATGTCCCTCGAAGTCCTCTAAGAAGCCGTCCACAGGCTCTGGTGAAGTCCATGCCAGGCTTACGGTATGCTCGTTTACGCCAGTGAGACGGAGATTGTACGGTGCTCCGTTAGCGTCCTGCGCAAGAGCCTGCATCGGTGTGGCAGCCTTGATGTGCAGCGCTTTTTCCATCATTTTCTGTGATGGTCTGACTTTCTCGCTTTCATCGTTCTTAGCACCGATCCCGCTCTTGAAGCTTCCCACGGAAGCCCAAGCCAGCGAGACTGCTGTCGCTGCCAGTAACAATGATGTGATTTTATTTGGTTTCATATTCAATATTGCTGGTTAAGATTTGACTTATCTGATGATTGTCTTTGTACGGAATGTGCCGTTCTCGGTTGCTACGCTTACGATGGCTACGCCCTTCATTCCTGATGTAGGTATGGTGAGCGATGTGCCTGAGGCTGTACCAGTGTAGAGAGTAGCGCCGGTTGAAGAGGTGAGAGTGACGTTGCTGCCGGGCTTCAGACCTTCCAGACGGAGGTCGCTCAGGTTGTTGGTCAGCGTCACTGATGTGCCCTCTATTACGTCGCTGATGGCTGTTGTGGTCTTCTCGTAGTAAGCAGGAGCCGACTCGTCATAGAAGATGTTCTGCCATCCTGATGCCACCCAAATCTTGTAGCGTCCCTTATCGAACTCGCCTTCTGTCTTTTCTGGAATGTTGATGCTCGTGCCCGACACGCCACCTGCTGCCAAGTCTTCCCATACCTTACCGTTATTGTAGACGAGTGTGAGATACTTGACGCGACCGTTGCGTCCTCCGTGCTTGAAGTTGAAGCGCAGCTTCTTGTAGTTCTTTCCTTCGAGATAAGAAGAGAGATCCACTTCCTGACCTTCCGAGTCGTACTGTGTGAGTGAGGTCTTCGGTCCGACGGTCTGCCATGTGCGCATGTCCTTTGTGCCTTCAACGGTAAGCTCTGACGTTCCGAGCGGGCCGCTTGTGGTTACGATGAACTTGCAGTCCTCGATGCCGTCCTCAAATTCCTTCAGCGTTACGCTTCCCGTGCTCTTGAAGAACAGCTGACCAGTGCTGAGATCCACGTCTCCAGTTACTTCCTTATAGAACGACATCGGTGCGAATGCAGCTTCCTGATTCACCTGGTCTGTCTCCTTACCGAAGTAGAGATAATATCCCGTAGCACCTTCCACCGGTGTCCATTCTGCGTGGAGAGCTGTGCCGTTGCGCTCAAACTTGGTGATTACTGGAGTCTTCAGCTTGTCTGTCACCATTACGTCCCACAACCACAGATAACCCTGCATCTTGTCCGAGCAGCATCTGAATGCTACGTAGATGTCCTGACCGGCATACTTGCTGAGGTCCACCTCTTCCATGTGTTGCTGTGCGAAGTAGTCAGCGAATGAGAAGCGTTCCACGAGATTGAAGTCCTTAAGGTCGCTCGACTTTGTGGACACGAGCACCTCGAGATTCTCAATGGATGTCTGTTCCGACACACCTCTGGTGAAGAACAGCGTTCCGTTCTCTGGAACGTGGAAGCGTCGTTTGCAGATAAGATAGTCGTCGGCGTCGTTCCAGTAATTGAATGAATATACAATAGAATTAGACGATTCGTCTGCCACCCATGTGGTGCCGTCGCCGTTGTTGTCGACAATGCGCCAACAGTCGGGCTGTCCGTTTGTCCATGAGAGGAAGTTGTCGTGGAAAGGATTGTCTACGGTTACTTCCGCTGTCTGACATTCTGTAGAGAAGGGCAGGGTGGCGCCGTATACGGTCTGACCGTTGCCGAGCTTCATGTATGCTCTTACGCCGTATTCCACGCCGGGCTGAAGGTCAGTCACGGTGAGAGAGGGCGATGTGGTGATGTTCTCCACCTTTGCATAGCTGGTGTACTGCTGGTCGTCCAGACTCGGCTCGTAGGTGTCTCTGCTTAGTGCCCAGCAGAATCCTGCTTCCTTGATGTCGGCAGCCGTAACGTTTCCGAATTCTGCCTTGAACGTAGCGCGTGTATCCCATACATCCACAGGAGTGAGAGTCTTGGCGGTCTGCCATTTGCTTATTCCGCCCTTTACCTGGAATCTGATAAGTCCGTCGCCCTCGGTGATGTTGGTTACGGGCACTCCGAGCGGCTCGTTGTTCCAGTTGATGGCAGCTGGCTTGGAAGTATCTGTAAATTCCGTATTGCCAGTTGCTCCTGGATAAGTGTCGCTATTGCGCGAGTTGGCGTCGTCGATGTTGTCCGCCGGAACGATGTACATGCATCGGTGCTGTGCCGAGTTGTTCGGACCGTTGATGCTCCACCATTTCTCCTGCATCTCATTGGTGTAGTCGTAGTGTGTAATCACCAGACCGTGTGCAGGAATGTATTTGTCCCATCCTGTCTTCTGACGGTTCTCAAGGATAAACCATTCCATTCCGGTTCCTGCTTCGCGTCCGGGCTGTGCATTGATGAAGCGGGCCTTGTTGTTGGCGATGCTCTCAAGCGTAACGTCTTCCGGATTGAGCAATTCCTTGATGTCGGTGCCCTCGCTCATCCATCCCATCTGCATACGTTCGAATGCCATGAGACAGGGCGGTGTGCGGCTTTCGTTGTTGTAGCTACCTGAAGCGTAGAGGCTGTAGTCGCCGGGGTCGAGACCCACGCCGTTGTCGTAGCTGTCCGTATCGTACATATCCTTCAGACCCAGAACGTGTCCGAACTCGTGTGTGAACGTTCCGATGCCGTCCATAGAAGGAACTGCAGGAGCGCCTGGCATGCCGACAAGCTCAGCCGAACAAGAATAGTTGTTCACCTTTATGCCGTCATATTCAGGTTTGTCGTCGCCCATGTTCCATGAGTGCGGCCAGATGTCGTCGTCGTTGGCAGTACTTGCCTCGCTGTATCCGGCATATATAATGTAGCAGTTGTCCATTTCGCCGTCACCGTCGTTGTCGAACTGCGAGAAGTCGAGTTGTGGATTGTTCGTGCGAGCCAGCTCAAGCGCCTCACGCACCATGTCGCGCGGATTGGCGTCGGTGCCTTGTGTGTCGCTGTAGTTGCCGCCATAATAAGCTGTAGGCTTAGACAATGTGTATGGTCCAACGACCTGGAAGTTAGGGATGAACTGTCCCATTGAGTTGTCGCGGTAATAATCTTTCACGCTACCCGTACCACCGTTGGTGTTATATCCCGGCTCGTTCAGCCAACGTGTAAAGTCGTCGTTGGAGTGACGCATGGTGCTGTCAGCGAAGTTGACGAGTATCACGAGATACTGCGACTCCTTCACCTTGGCGTTCTGACCCATGGCTCTGCGCGGAGCCACAATCTTACGGTCGAGCGTCTTTGCTGGCGCCTTGCGCATTATGTTGGTGCGTTTGAGGAAGTCAGCGTTCATGGTCTGTGCTGCCACAAGGTTAGCCACTACCTGCTTTTCCGCTCCGTTACGTTCGTTGATGTTGTGTGCGCGTTGCTTTGTGGCAATGCGCTTACCTGTCTTCATGTCGTAGTCGACATAGCAGAAGAATCCTTCGCGGTCTTTCTTCAACATGAATCCGTCGGATGTGGTTACAAAATGATAGTTCTCGTCGCCTTGTATCCGTACGAGCAACGTTGTGCCGTCGGGCTGTTTCATCACGATGGGCCTTGGGTATGCTCCGATGGCATTAGCGCCATGCACACTGCCCATTGCGATGGCAGAAGCCAGCAGCAGTCTTTTGAAACTCTTCATAAATGTAGCTTTTAAATGAATTTATTGTGTTATTCTTTTAGTATTTCTAATTATGGTGAAAAATACGAAAAAAACGATGCAGGACACGGAGAATTGTGTCCGTAGGCCTACATTGTTCGTTTACGTGCGTTTTTATTTCACATTATTCTTTGATAGCCGGTGTCGTACTGTGTTTACGACTGTCGTCTTCTTTTTTTTACTTAATGACCTTCTTGAAGGTCTTGCCGTTCTGGCGGATTACGTAGATGCCCTTCTTGAGAGCCTTTGTGCTGTCGGCAACCTTAACGCCACCGATGGTGAACACCTCTACGTTGTTGTCTACGTTAGTCTCTGTTGAAACAATGCCTGTTCCGGGGTCTTCCTTACCACCTGTTACATAAGTGAATGTGAAGTCGTTGTCAGGCATGAAGCGGAAGTAGATGGGCTGTTCTGCGTCCACTGTCTTTGTGAACCAGTATGACTCCTGATCGTTCTCATACTTGTATTCGAAGTTAGGATATTCCTCATTGGTGAGGTTCTTGGCGTCCTCTTCGTTGCTGTATGTGTAAACGCGGCTGTAAGTGTTGGTCATGAAGACGTTGTCGCCCTCTGTCATGTAAGCCAGTACCCAGAACTCAGATCCTCTCTTCACCTCTACAGACTTGCCTGCATAGAGGACGTAAGGATTGTTGGCTGCGTAACCTGCGGGGATGTCGCTTTCTGCGAACGTAACCTTTGTGCCCTCTGCGTTGCCTACAATCTTAAGGTGTACGAGCATTGCGTCGCCCTCGTTGAGCACCATTGTGCCACGATAGATGTTGGTGGATGTCTCGCCTACGAGTGTGCTGGTGATCATCGGTGACAGATAGTTGTCATTACCGTACTGATCCTTGCCGTCCTTACCGTACTCTACTGTGTTAGAAGCATTGTAGTCACCGTCATAGTCAACAGTTACCATGCAGTCTCTTGTTGCTTTATAGCGCAACCAAACGCTGTTCTGATTGTTTGGGAATGCGTATTCGTTGCTCTCCATGTCGATAGGCAATGAGCGGATTTCACCGGTTGCGAAGTCGCCTTCAGTGAGTGTGAATGCGTCACCAGCCTTGCAGTTCTGCAGCTTGATGAGATATTCTGTTCCGTTGGTAGCCTCCACTGAGTAGTTGATACCGTTTACGACAGCGTCGTATGTGCCGCTCCATGACTCGGTGCCACGCGGGAAGTCTACGGTTACGGCAGGATTGTTAGGCTCGATAGAGAGCTTGCCGTCGCGTGTTGCAGTATACTTATAGTAGCGTGTGCCTTCGGCTGCGATGTTGTTCTCGCCGAGAACAGCCTCGATGGGATTAGTGATAAGGTCGCCCTTCTCGATGTCCTTCATGCTTACAGAGAAGCTGAGCGGTGTCTTCTCCACTGCAGACCAGCGGATGATGATACGCTGTGCGCCGTTTGTGGTGTTGACATTATATTCTGCGCTTGATGTGCCGTTGGCTCCGTTCCACTGGTTGCCCTCAGGATATACAGACAATGCGGTGCCGTTAGCTACGGTTCGGTCAGCGTTTACGACGAGCAACTTGTTGGTGTTCTCAGGAACGTCTATACCATAATATATAGTACCTGTAGCCTCGGGCAATGTCTGCTGTGCCGGGAGCGACTCAATCATGATTGGCTTGCTCTCCTTTTCGCCGTCCTTATAGTCCTCCATTGCCATGCGGAAAGTCTCTGGATCGCTTGTGCCGTCAATCTTGTCGACGAGTACATAGAGCTGTGTGCCGGGCTGTTCAATCTCTACGCGAACATTGTAAGAACCCTGTTCTGACTTGGCCAATGTGCCGTCGTATGAGATGCTATACTTGTTGTTGTAGATCTTTACCATACCTCCGGGCAGGGCGTTGTCGCTTGTGATGGTGAAGAATCCAGCCTTTTCGGGAGTGTACGTATAATAGTACTTTCCGTAGTCAGCAGGTACGGTGTTGTCGCCTTCCACCATTGTGAACGGCATGTCTAATGATCCGGGCTGCGGATGTGCCAGTTCTGAAGTGAACATAATAGGCTGTGTGGTGTTGAACTCAAAGTCGTAAGTCTTGCCTTTCTCTACGCCCAGCTTCGTCACGTACATGTTATTGTTGTATTCAGACTCCACTCTATTGCCGTTGACAGTTGTCGATTCAGCCAGATATGCTCCGGTGGTGATCACCAGCTGTGCGTCTTCCGTGGCTGTGTATGTGGCGTAGGCCTTGTATGAAGCATAGGATGTGTTGTATGCGTCACCTATGAAAGTCATTGTTCCCGGCACGATGTTCACTGGATTGTCCTTCTTCAGTCCGCCGTTAATGTCAGCTACGTCTTCCACGCTGTCGATTACGAATCCTGTTTCTCCGCGTCCCTGTACAAGGAAGAAGTAGGTATTTCCGGCTTCCATCGGATAGCCGTTAATGCCATACTTTAGGTTGGCTGACTTCATATTGACGGTGTCCTTTCCCTGCACGCCGCATACTGTCGGATAGTTGTAGGTGTTGGGCAACGGACCCACGCCGATGACGCTGTTCTTCTCCGCCGTGTATTTCCAGATGATGGTTTGCATATCGTCGCCATCCACGTTGTAAGTGTTTTCTCCTATCTTTGCCTCTATGGCTGTATCGTAGGAGGTTTGTGCCATGCTTGTGGTTGCTGTAAGCCACATCATTGGAAGCAAGAGTAAGTGCTGTTTCATAACTTCTAGCTTTTTATTGGTTTTAAACTGTTCGTAATCGGTGCTTGGAAATTACGATTTATTTCTTGTTATAACGCAAAAGTAAAAAATTATTCTTAAACTTAAAAATTTTTTATAAGGAAATATAAAAAATACACTTATAAAAAAATAATTGAATAAGCCTACGTGGGTATGTAAATAATAATGAAAACAAGGTGGTAGTAATTAAAAGATTCGGTTTGCAAGCATGTTGCTACCACTGTTATTCATAAATAAGTGCTTTTCTTCTCTTTATAACTAAAATTCAGATATTTTTACGTCAAAGTGATTTGGCTGAAATGTGCTTAATGGTAACGAGAAATACATTTTGTCAGAAAACTATGACTTTGCGTCGTTGGTGTAATGTGGGGCTGGTGTGGTCTGCTAATAGCAATGCTTAAATGTTGTCAAAGTGTTATGTTCGGCGCTTATGTCAATTGGTACGAGAGCGCTTAACTATTGATACGAGAGCTTACGCCAATAGAGATGTGAGTGCGTATCAATAAAAAAAGCGCTCTGAAAAGGCTTTGCTTGTTTCCCTTTCAGAGCGCTTCTTAAATATGTATTATGCTATTTACTTCACTGTGCACTTTACAGTCTTGCCTGCTACGTGTACGATGTAGAGACCCGGTGCGAGACGCACTGCCTTCTGACCGGTTACGGTGCCGGCTGCTACGGTTGCTCCTGCTGCGTTGCATACGCTGTACTTGGCGTTGTCGGCGTTGATAAGGATGGTGCCGTCAAGTGTCTTAACGCTGCTGTCGCTGTCAGAGAGCGAGCTGATGGCTGTTTCTGTGCCTCCGTCCACTGTCATGTTGTCAATGAAGATGGGCGCCTGCTTGTCGGCTGTGGCGTGGAAGGCTATGCGGAACTTCTTATCCTTGGCGTTGCTGAGGTCAATTCTGTGCTCCTCCCAACCGCTTTCTCCGAATACATTAATAGGCTCGCCGATGGCTACATAGTCGTATGTCTTGTCGTACTGCAACTCAATCTGGATGGTGTTGTCAGTAGCGGAAGCGCTGTTGTAGTGGTAGACGTAGAATGAGAGGTAAGGATTGTTAGCTCCGGTGATGTCCACCTGCGGCGAGATGAGGCGTGCCTCGTAGGCGTCCTCGCTGTTCTGATAGAACATTGCCATTCCGTTGTCATCGTCCTGCGGATATACGTCCATAGGCTTCTTCGAGCTTGTACCGGTAATCATTGTCCAGCAGCTTACGTACTTCTCGCTAACCTCAACGATTCCCCAAGGCTCTGTAGAGGTGAATCCGCCTTCGAACGACTCGTTGAACGGGAGAGTGTATGCCTTACCGTAGAGAACGTCATTCATCTGTATGGGGCTTATGCCGCCCTCTGTCTGTGCCATGATGATGAAGGTGATGAGAATCTGGTGTGCGCTGGCGTAGTCGTCAAACATTGCCTTGGGCACGCGAAGCTCGCTGCCTGAAACCTCGCCGTCGAGCAGCTGCGGGTTCTCCATCAGACCGTACTGGTAATAGATGGCGTATGTCAGCTTGCTGAAGTCGATGTAATGTCCGTCGCTTGACGTTGTCGGTTCGGTCCAAGAGAGGATGAAGGCGTCGTCGTCCTCGGTGATCTTGAAGTTTGTGGGTGCTGAAGGCACGCCCTGACCTACGAATGCGGTGGTGTATGCTCCCTCGCTGGCTCCCTTCTTGTTAACAGTTATGACTGTGTAAGTATGACGACCTGCGCTTACAGTGTTGTCTGTGAAGTTGCATGACTCGCCGGGCTGGATGCTGGTGAATGTCTTGACAGGAGTCTTCTCATTGTCGCGGAACACCTTGATGGTGAGGTTGTCGGTAAGGGCGTTGCCCTTGGCGTCCTTGGTAGGAGCCACGAAGCTGATGGCTACGGTGTGCTCACCCATCTCGCCAGCTACTGCCTCGAGGTTCTCCACGTCGGCAGGAGCGTTCTCGAAGTTCGATCCGAGAATCTGGATGTCATAGAGAGTAACCTTACGCTTGGCAGCGCTGCGGCAGAAGAATGCGAAGAATGCTGTGCCGTCCTCTGTGGCTGTGTAAGTGAATGTCTTCTCTGAAAGTCCCTCTGTGTAGTCGGGGATGTTGTCGAACGAACCGATCTTGGTCTTACCGTTGGCAGGATCGGTGTTGCTCTTTACGAGGAGCAGGTCGAGGTTGTTGCCGTAGTCCTGATTGAAAGCACTTGCCACCTTGAATGTGATGGTATATTCTGTGCCCTTCGAGATGTTCATCGGAGGCAGGATGAGGTAGTCGTCGGCTACGTTGTTGCACTGCGAACCGTCGTAAATGGCAGCCATGCCGCCAATGTTAGAATTCTTAAACTCCCATGTGGCGTCGTCGCGAGTGTTGACGATGGTGTATGTGCCGTGAGTGTCAGTATTGCTGAAGTCGTCGTAGTAAGGGATGTCGGCGAAGTCGCCGTGTGTGGCATGGTTAGAGAGGCCTTCCTCGCCGGTCTTGCCGTTCACCACAGCCTTCACGCCGAAGTAATAGTCAGAGAACGAATGGCTGGTGACGGTGCCGTTGAAGGCGAGCTTCTTGGTCTGTCCCACTTCCTTACCCTCGGGATACTGTGTGATGACGTATGTGAGCTGGTTCTTGTTCACGGCGCCACCGTTGATGCCCTCTGTGGGAGCTTCCCATGTGAGGTTGTAGTTGCCGTCAGCTGCAATGGTGAGAGAGATGTTGTTCGGTGCCTTCGGTGTGTCATAGCCGGCGTATGTTGAGATGGTGCGTGCAGGACCTTCGCCCACACTGTTGGCTGCCACCACCTTAATCTTATGTATGCCTGATGTGTTGAATTCATAACCTACGTTGACAGTCTGTCCTGCGCTTACGTTGTCGACGGTTCTGAACGGAGCTTCTTCCTCGTCCACATAGAACTTGACGCTTACCTTGCCAGTAAGCGGCGTAACCTTATCGAACGACATAGTCGGAGCAGTGGCTCTGATGATGGCTGATGTTGCGCCGGGCACGTCATACTCCACATTGATGTCTGTGCAAGCGTCGGGAGCCTGCTGTGTCACGCCAGGAGTGGTGGCTGCTACTGGAGCCAGTCCTCTGACGTTGGTGCCAGCGGGGAAAGCGCCCACCTTTGTGGCTTCGCCCGTGGTCTTCGAGAGTTCATATAGAGTATAGTTGCCGCTCTTTGAGAGGTTCTGATAGAGGCGTCCGGTTACGGGATCGACGATACCCACCATGATGTCGTCGCTGTGAATGCCAGTGGCTCCAATCTGCTTTGTCTCGCCGGTAGCGAGGTCGATGTTGTAGAGCATGCCGTCATAGTCAGTGGCATAAGTCACGCCGTAAGCGTCTGTCACCACCATATTATATAATGAAGGAAGTGTGCGTACGAGTGTCTGGTCGCCGGTCTGCTGGTCTACGACATACACCTCACAACCGTTCATGGTGTTCTTCAGACCATAGAGCGTAGATGTCTGTGGGTCATAATTAAGGAAATGTGGAAAGTAATAACTTGGTGCCAGTTCCACTGCATTGTCAAAATACCAAGTGTCGCCGTCGAGTTTGTAGCTTACAAAGCGCAGCTTCCAAACCTCATTATAGTTGTTGATGCGCGGCTGATAGAAGAACAACTTGCCGTTGCCGTATGCCGCCACAACTCTTTCGGTGATGTAGCCGACCTCGTTGTCGGAGAAAACCTCTGTCAGGGACAGCGGGTCAGAGTCGGCTGTGAACTTACTGATGCCTACAGTCGGGGCAGCAGTAACAGCATAAAAAGAGGGAGCTTGCGCTTCCGCTTTTTGAGGATTTGCCGCCGACCGGGCGGCACTTGTGGTTAGAGGATGTAACAATCCGAGAACCATCGCTGTGATAAAAAGCAAAAATCTCTTCATAAGCTACGTGATTTTGATTATTTTTAATAAATATCGGTAGCAAATTTAGCGAAATTAAACCTAAGTAACAAACAAATTGCTAAATATATTTTCCGTGTGCGTACGTAAAATATAATCCGATATACTGTTACGGCAAACAATTCAAAATCGTCATAACTCCCAACCCTAAACTCACAAATTTCAATCCCCAAGAACAACTCTCAACCCTCAACTCCTAACCCTCAACCCTCAAATAGCCTGCTGCTCCTTCAGCTCCAGATACTTGTTGAGCACGTTTATGGAGAGGCGTTCGGGCGTGGTGAGCAGGCTGATGATGCCGCGTTGTCTTAGTTTGGAGACGATGAGGCGCTGTTCGTTCACCATCTTCTCCGTTATGACATGCTGATAATACTGCTCCGTGGTCTTGGGCTTGCGGCGCAGGAAGTCGGTCTTCTCATTGTCCACGAAGAAGACAAGGAGGAGGCGGTGGCGCATATTCAGCTGAAGGAGGTAAGGCAGCTGTCTCTCCATAGCCTGAAGAGACGTGAGGTTGGTATAGACCACGAGCAGCGAACGCTTGGAGAGGCGCTGGCTGACCACGGACAGCATGTCACTGAAGTCGCTCTCGCCGAAACGTGTCTCTTGAGAATAGAGCGCGTCGAGCACCCTTTCCATCTGACCGTGGCGTCGTGACGGAGCGATGAAGGTGTCGGTATGGTCGGAGAAGCATATCAGACCTGCCTTGTCTGCCTTGCGTATGGATACGTAGGCAAGCATCAGCGAGGCATTGATGGCATAGTCGAGGAGCGTCATGCCGTTGAAAGACTGCTGCATGGAGCGTCCCTTGTCGACGATCGACACTATTTGTTGCGATCGCTCGTCCTCGTAGACGTTGACCATGAGCTGATGGCGGCGTGCTGAGGCTTTCCAGTTGAGCGACCGGTAGCTGTCGCCCTCCACGTATTCCTTTATATGTTCAAACTCCGTGTTGTTGCCGGCGCGACGTATGCGCTTTATGCCCATTTCCGTAAGGCGGTTGTTTATGGCGAGAACCTCATACTTATGGAGCATGAGATATGAAGGATAGACCTTCGTGTCCGTAGGTTTGCCGCACGTGAAGCGGCGCTCCACGAGGCAGAGCGGCGACGAGGCAAACACGCGGATGTGTCCGAAACCGTAAACGCCGCGTCGGGTGGGGCGGAGGCTGTAGACTACGGTCTTGGCTTCGCGGGCTGCAAGGCGCAGACGGAAGCTGATGTCGCGGCGCTGGAATACGAACGGTATCTCGTCGATGATGTTAAGCCGTAAGCCGAACGGACAGTTGCTCTCCACGCGCAGCCTTATCTGATTGTCGTCGCCGTTGGAGAGGCGGTCGGCAATCTGACGGTAGGCTGAGATGTGCCGGCGATAATAGAGCAGCACGATGTCTGCCGCCGTGGCTATGAAGAGCAGCCACATGAGCATTCTGCCCACCGTATAGAGCGGCGGGAAATAATTGCCTGAGGCAAGCAGGATGATTGTTGCCACGGCGATGGCATAAAATCGGTTGGTCAGAAACATTCCTTATACGTTTTCTTTATTTCGGCACCTCTACCTTATCTATAAGCTTATGTGCCACGGCTATGGGCGTGAAGCCCTCCATCTCGCTCTCAGCTGTAAGCTGCAGGCGGTGCTGCATGATGTAAGGTGCCACGGTCTTGATGTCGTCGGGCACCACGAAGTCGCGACCTCCGATGAGGGCGTACGCCTTGGCGCAATTGAGCATTGCCACCGAAGCACGCGGCGAACAGCCCACGTACACGGCTGCCGACTCGCGGCTTTCGCCCACTATCTGCGCTATGTAACGCAGCAGCGAGGGGTCGACCACCACGCTGTCCATCATCTTTCTCAACTCCGTAAGCTCCTCCTTCGTGATGATAGGCTCCACGTCCTCCAGTCGTGCGAAGGACGTATGCTCGTTGTGTCGGCGCAATATCTCCACCTCGTCGTCCAAGGAAGGATAGCCCATTGTTATCTTCATCAGAAAACGGTCGAGCTGTGCTTCAGGCAGGCGGTAAGTGCCTTCCTGCTCTATCGGGTTCTGCGTGGCGATGATGGTGTACACGTCGCCCATCTTGTATGATGTGCCGTCTATGGTGGCCTGTCGTTCCTCCATCACCTCGAAGAGCGCCGCCTGCGTCTTGGCCGGTGCACGGTTTATCTCGTCGGCGAGGATTATGTCGGCGAAGGCAGGACCGGGATGGAAGCTGAACTCCTGCGTCTTCATATTAAACACCGACGTACCGAGAACGTCACTCGGCATAAGGTCTGGCGTAAACTGTATGCGTGAGAAGCGAGCGTCGATGAGGCGCGACATCAGACGGGCGAGGAGCGTCTTCGCCACTCCCGGTACGCCCTCCAGCAGTACGTGTCCGTCAGCTATTATACACGTGAGAAGCATGTCCACGGCTTCTGTCTGTCCGACAACGACGTCGGCTATGCGTTTTCTTACCTCGCCGATTTTGGCGGCAAAGGCAGTAAGGTCAGTTCTTGTTTCCATTGTCTTTTTAGTTGTTTCTGAATGTTTTTCAAATCCTTTCCGTCAGGTCATTGATGGTGTCAATGGCCCACTTCATTTCCTTGTCGTCAATGTTGCCCTCCGTACAGTAGTCCATTCGGAGTCTTTTGAGTATGTCCTCCACCTCCTTCTCTTTCATTCCCGTCCTACGGGCGACGGTCAATACGGTGTCTTCGCTTAGCACATTCTCGAGGATGTCCACAGCCATCGTTGAGCGGATACGCTCTGCGAAGAAGCGTGTCTTCTTGCGTACAAGGTCAGCGTTGTCGGCACGCTGATAGTAGAGGGTGCCTATAAGCTGTGCAAACTCCAGCGAATGATTCTTTGGCTGCGTCATTACGGGTATGACGCGTTGGCGGCGTCTGGCCTTGAAGATGAAGAAGAGGAGGAGCGTGAAAGCCGTCAGATACCATGCCTCGCGCAACGGTTTCCGGCTCAACACATACCTCATGGGCGACATCTTAGCGTCGTAACCGTCATAGTCTGGCGAATAGCTTGTGGTGCGGATGACGGGTCGGCCGCTTATCTGCGTCATCAGTCGCATCGTCAGCGGCGACGACTCCTTTGCCAATACGCCGTAATTGGTAAATAGATAAGGCATGGTTACGATGGTGAGCCTTCCTTTTCCCACTTTCCTTGTCACGGCAAGATTCAGGCATACGTCCGCACTGTCTTTCTCCGTGAAGTTGAATTCGTAAAGGCAGTCGACTGCTGTCACCTCTTTCATGTCCTTGTTTTCCTCAAGCAGTCTCTTCTTTAAGGTGTCCAGCGTCGCTGGGAAGAACGGACTGTTGTCGTAGCGTAGATTTGTTCGGATGGTTCTCTTGGCAAGTACGTCGTAACTAACTTTGTCCTTACGGCTGTCGTCCGTGATAACCGTTCCTGACATCATGTTTGTATACATACGATAATCTCCTTGCCGGTAAAGGCTGTCCGCATCCCAACTCACCGTGGCGTAAGCGTTCTCTTCCTTGTTTCGCAGACTCATCTTCAGGTAGCGTATGTTGAAGTGCGTGAGGTTATAGGCGTAAAGTCCGTAGTCGTAGGCGAGGATGGAGTCGGAGTAACAGCCGTCTTGCGTGTCGCAATACGCCATCATCACATGACAGCCGCCTTTCAGCAGCTTTCTCAGTGCACGAATGTCCATCTTGTTGAAAGAGATATATTCTGTTGCGATAAGTATGTTCTTATGTCGGTCGGCTGTGTCGGCAGCTATCTGACTTAGTGTCTTTCGCTTTGCCTCGTAACCACGTGGCATGGTCTGCGCCATTACGCTGTCAAAGACATAGCATCCGAGAGGTTGGCGGTCGTTCGGATGGAAGGTGGCTCTCCATGTGAAGTTGCGAGGCATGCGCTGCCCTAAGACGAAGCAGACGATTATCATCACCACTATACCTATTATATATAAGCGCGAACTCTTCATGCCTCGCCTCCTTTCTCGTCAGCCGACGTCGTAGTGGCTTCGTTTTTCTCAGTCTTAGCTTCGTCTTTCTCAGCCTTGGCTTTGGCTGCGATGTCCGCCTCTATAGCACGGTTGTCCTCTGTCATCTCGTCCGCCATCTCCTCAGTTGCCTCAAAGCCTCCGTATCTTACGCGTACGAACACCATTGTGGCGTGTCGCAGATGACGGTCTTCATATTCTGCCACGTACTGCAACGGAGTCTTCGACGGAATCCAATGGATGAGGTCGGCGTCGCTCAGCGCACGCAGCGTCTTGAGGTAAGTCAGACGCACCACCTCACGATAGTCCTTGCGTGAGCGTGCTTCGGCGATGGCTTCGTCAAAGCGTATGCCGTAGATGGTGTCTTCCTCAACGGTATAGTCTGTGTCCTGCTTTTCCTTGTGGCGCAGACGCAGCAGTTCGGGGTGGCGATAGAACGTGACGCCGATGATGGTGGCGATGGCAAAGAAGCCGAGCACGTAAATCACAGCCTTGCCCATTCCGCCCACATACAGACTGCCGAACAGTTCCTGCAAGAGCGTATCTATCTGGCTCGCCAACCAGTCCATCAGCGAGAAGTCAGAACCCTTAAACTCCGAGTCGTAGCCGTATTCGGGTTGGGTGCGCCATTGTGCCAGGCGGAGTGAGTCAACTATGAGTGTGTCGGTCATTGTTTAAAAATTGTCTTCGTTGGTGGCGTCTTTATCGAAGTCGTCGAAGTTTTTATCTTCGTGGTCAAAGTTGTCGATGTCGAGAGCGCTGCATGCATGTCCGTACTGATAAGCTATGGCAATGAGCAATGCAGAATAGCCTACATAACAGACGTAAATATAGAGAAGGGCTGACAGATAAGAGATGAGGCTGAACCATGTGGAGTTTACGAAAGAAAACCCGTCTGAGTTTTCTATCACCAAAAAAGCTTTTGCCATAGCCGTCAGCATATAAGGAACGGAGAGAAAACCGCAAATGACGTTTGTGATTAAGCCGACGACGAAAGTGATGGCAACGATGCCGCCCCATGTCTTGAATCCGTAGACAAAGGCTTTGCGTATTCCTGCCCAGAAACCGATTGGCTCAAACGAATAGACGGGAATCAGCATCATGGCAGGCGGAATCAAGGCGACGAACCATGCGAAGAGTATCATGAAGACTCCGATGTTGGCAGCCTGAAGCACAGCTATGATTGCTACCACCAGTAATATGTTTACGACGAAGAACAGCATGAATGCCAAGACGCTCTTCCATGCCGCTCCCATCTGTCGTCTTGCATAAGGCAGTAATTCCTTGAACGTCATTTTCGTGAGGTCCTCATTTACGGGCGTGCCGTCCTCGTTGGTGGCATGATAGAGCTTCATTAATGCATAGACGATGCTGATCAGGAACAGCGAGGCTATCATACCCAATATCATCGTTGCGCCGTAATTGAGTCCGAATCCGGCGAGTATGCCCATCGTGTCGTCGCTGTCGGAAGCGAGTTCGCCGTACATCATGGATGTCAGGTTGTTGAGGCTAAGCGCCTGTATTGCGCAGACGGGCAGAATGGCGATGGTGAGCATCTTCAGCAGCGGACGCCAGTTGGCTGTGATGAAGTCGGTGGTGTCGCTGAACTTGTCGCTGAACTTTCTGCGACGGAAGAACGGAGAAATCTGGTGTTTGATGAATCCCATGGTCTTTATGTTTTTTATTGTTTGTTACTATATAGATAATGTGGCAGCACAATGTAATATCCCACAACGAAAGCGAGTGAGAGGGCTATGATGCCGAGCCTGATGCTGAACGCCATTTCGGTGTGGCGCGTGATGTAGCCTTCGATGAATCCAGCCACAATGAAGACGGGCACCGTGCCCACCACAATCTTCAGTCCGCGCTTTGCTCCGCGGCGGAAGGCGTAGAGGCGCTTGTATGTGCCGGGGAACAGCCAGCCGTTGCCGATGGCAAGTCCGGCGGCGCCAGCCACGATGATGGCTGAAATCTCGAGCGTGCCGTGCTGAAAGACAGCCACGAGCGACTCGCCCAACAGTCCGTGCTGCGCAAAGAACGCCTCGAAGCATCCTAACATTATGCCGTTATAGAAGAGCATTATGGCTGACATGACGCTCGTCAGCAGTCCGAAGGCGAAGATGCGGAACGCCACGCCGATATTGTTAAGCGTTATGCCCATGAACATCGAGCTTTCCGAACCGCCGTCATATACTGCCATCGGCGTGCCGTTGCTGATGTTGTCAAGCGTGCGCTCCACATACCAGTCGCCGAGGATGATGCGGCAGAAGTCGGGCTCGGCTGCCTGCGATGCTATGCCGATGAGCACGCTGACGATGAAGATTATGAACGAGGCGAGCAACAGGCGCCGCTCCTCATACATCGTCTTCGGCACCTCGCGCGTCCAGAACGTCAGCATGCGCGACCGCTTCTCTCGCTTGTTCCTATAGATGGCGTTGTGTAGGACAGCCGCCAGATTGTTCAGGTAGAGCGTGATGCGTGCCGAGGGAAAGTGAGTGTAGGCGAAGGCGAGGTCAGAGGTTATTTCGGTGTAAGCGTCGGCGATGTCGTCGGGCGTTTCCTCCGACAGGTCCTGCGCCATTATCTCCACATGTTCCCACTTTTCTATGTTTTTCTGAATGAAGGCCAGTTCGTTCATTGCAATGTGATGATAATTTGTGGTTAATGAGTGGACAAATTTAAATAAAAATATTAAATTTGCAAACAAAAAGTAAAGAAAAATGTCAGATATAACTACTGGAAACTTTGTTTGCATAGAACAGACACCAGCCACCGTCGGCGATCGCATCTTTGCACGCATCATTGACGCCGTTGTTTTGGTGGCTTACACTTACTTTGCCTTATTCTTCCTGGACAAATCAGGCATTGGTGACGACACGTTCTTCGAGGTGCTTTGCGTAATCATCCTCTTGATGCCCATCTTCACCTACACGTTTCTCTCCGAACTGCTGTTTGACGGTCAGACGTTAGGCAAGTATGTGATGAAGACGCGTGTGGTGATGGCTGACGGATCGTCGCCTACGTCAGGTGCCCTGCTGTTACGTTTTGTCTGCGAAATCGTCGACATATACATGGGCTGTATGGGTCTTGTGGTGATAATGTGTACGAAGCGCCGTCAGCGTCTCGGCGACCTTGCCGCCGGTACGATGGTTATTCGGCAGGAGGATATGTCGCGTATGCGCATCTCTCTCAGCGAGTTCGACTATGCCCGCCGCGACTTTCGTCCCACCTACGCCACAGCCACAAAGCTGAAGCCGCGTCAGGCAGACATCATCCGCCGTGCCGTAGCTCCCGACTCGAAGATTAGCGACAAGCGTCTTGACGTGCTTGCCGCAAAGGTCTGCCGGGTGCTCGCTCTGCCGAAAGACAGCCAGCCCGCCGACAGCGCAGACTTCCTCCGCACCGTCCTTAACGACTATATGTATCTGAAGGGAAGTGCCGGTGTGAAGGAAGTCTGAGAATAATCCTACAACAGCTCTTACATTGTTCTGTTTATTACCTCTTGGTCGTTACGTGAACCTTTCACTTTCAGATCCTGATTGAACAGGCTGTATGAGAGCGACAGGCTTATTCCGCGCATGTCGTTGCTGCCGTATGTGCCCTCGCGTGTGTTCATATAGCGATAGTCCAAGTTGTTATAGTTGGCTTTGTGCAGGATGTCCGTAAACGTCAATGAGATGGAAAGACAGTCATCGAGGAGATTTGCCTGCAATCCTGCCATCCAGTTGTTGGCGGCTTTCTGTACGCGGTTCAGTCGTTCGTTATAGCTTTGAAAGCTGAAGTTTGTGAATGCCGTGAAATGAGAACTGATGAAATAGCTCAGATTGGCGTTGCCTGAGCAGCTTACTTTACTTGCCTTGCACTTCTGTCCGAGATATTCATAGCTGAATCGTGGAATACGTATGCTTGCCGTTCCGCTGAAAAACAGCTTGCCGAATGATTTTCTGTATGAAGCGAATAACTGATATGAGTCAGAATTGTTCATGTTCAGTGGCATCTCGCATACGATGTCCGTGTTCTGGTCAGGGTTGTATGTCACGTTGCTTATCTCGTTGGTTGTGTGACTATATATAAAACCGAGTGTCAGGCTCTTCCATGTTGTGTAAAACGAATAGGTGTCCGTATAGCCAGGTAACAGCTGTGTGTTGCCACTTGTGTATGACAGTGAGTCCTTGTATACGGAGAATGGCACCAGTCCCATATATCCTTGGCGTTGTATGCTGCGGTTATAATGAGCTTGGAAACGTAGACCTTGCTTTGGTGTCCATATTACCGATGCTGAAGGCAGAAAGTCTGATGTGTGTCGAGCGGCTTTATAGCTGTTGCTTTTCGTGTCAATGTTTATTTTGGTGTCAGAATATTCATAGCGTCCGCCGATACTTGCCCATACGTTCTTCCATGATCGTTGTAAGGTCAGGTATGCGGCAGAAACATTGTCGTCCAGAACCTGATGGTTGGATTGTTGGTCGTTTGTCGCCATCTTGTAGGATGTGGCGTAGTGGAGAGAATGGTGTGTGTTATAGTATCTTCCTCCAGTCTCCGCTCCTATTTTGTATGGCAAAGCGAAATTATACACCAGGTTTACGGTAGCAAGATTATATTTGCCATCGTTATTGGTAAGTGAGTAGTTGTTGTATAGTGTCTGCCTGTTTGTCTCGTCGCTTGTGTATTTTGTGTCATTGTCAATGATGGAATAGTCGGCGGATAAAAACAGGTACGAGTTTTTTCCCGTCTTTCCGGTATAAGACATAGAGAAGGTGTTCTGGTTGGAGAGGTTGTCTTCCTTCCTTATCACATCCATTAATGTGGTCTTGGTCCTGTCTTTGTATGTCAGCGTCTCGGTGTCGTTTGTGTGTTCCTTTTCGTGGGCATAGTTGTATATTAGACTGAGCCTATGGTTGGGGCTGAAGTTTATGTCGTTGGCAAATGTCACCGTATGAGAGAACGACCTCATATAGTTGTTATTGCTCTCGTCCGAGCGGAAAGTGTAGTCGGGATGAGCGATTTCTGTAAAATAAGTTTCCTTGTTCAGGTTGCCGTATGTCCCATAGTCGTATGTCAGGCTGGATGTCCATACTCCTTTGTTAGCCTTGAATTCGAACGAGGGATTGTCCGACACCTTGCGCTTGAAGGTTGCCGTATTGTATAAGTCGAGCGAAATGCGGTCTGTAAGAGGACGGATGGTGATGATGTTGATGACGGCATTAGTGCCGGCAGGATATTTTCCTCCCGGCTCACGCTCTATCTCAATACGGTCGATGTTGCTGCTTTTAATGGTCTTGAAAATGTCCTGTGATGTCACCTCGCGTCCGTCCACATAATATTTAGGCGCACCTTTTCCCACCACCTCATACATGTTCGGTCCCACAGTAGAGATGCCCGGTGTGGCAACGAGCATGTTGCCGAGGTTGCCCAGCTTACCCAAGTACGAGCCTTTCACATGCACGATGTCCTTGCTGCCTTCCGTTTTTATGATAGGGCGGCGGGCAGTAACATGCACCGTGTCAAGTTTCAAGTCATAATTAACTGAATCTTTGTCTGTTTGGGCATTTGCCATTATCGGCATTAAGGAAAGGATACTGGCTGAAAGCAGAGTGCGTCTTACAATGATATTCATAAGCAAAAGTTTATGTGTAGCACAAAAAGTGTAGCACTTTTTGTGCTACACAAATTACGCAATAACTTTTAAGAATAACAAGAGGTTTAATAATATTTACGCTTTCTTTAATATCTCCTCCAAAAACAATCAACATTTGCACGAATCCAAACATAAACCACCTGATATTTGTCA
>OOCI01000134.1_pt1 | contig 70420 bp, 65 predicted proteins | sample 1671761 | NCBI WGS metagenome assembly OOCI01 (sample SAMN06348190, study PRJEB24527) | human gut metagenome | biome: human gut; feature: ankylosing spondylitis patient; material: feces | host: Homo sapiens | place: China | collected 2015-10
AAGCTGTTGGCCATAGAGTAGAGCCTTGTGCCGACAGCTTTTTTTATTAATAACATCTGATATTTCCTGGCATCCACCCCCTCGCGCAGCACGGTGTCATCGGCCTCGTACTCGTGAAGGGTCTGCAACTCCTGCTTCAACAGCCATGCGGCGGGATTGAACCACTGCACAAAAATGCAGAGGTCGGCCAGCAGCAGGTCCCACGAATGTCGGTTACGGATGTGCGCCAGCTCGTGAATCAATATCTCGCGGGCGTTCTCCTCCAGATCCTTACGCGACAGGACGATGTAGCGCATCCAGCTGAAAGGGGCGATGTCGCGGTCGTGCACCACCAGCCTTACATGCTCCGCACGACCCGGCAGATAATCCGATACCCGCTCCAACCGACCCCGGCGCAACAACGCACCCAGCCTGCCAAGCGACCACAAATTGCGTACGGCAAAGAAGACAATCCCTGCCAGATAGACCAGCAACGCCACACGTACCCACAGCGCCGTAGCTGGCTGTGCCACGACTGTCTCCTGCCCTTCCTCCACATTGGCCAGCAGAAGCAACTGTTCCAGTGTAAGCATCGTTTCCTGCACTCCCACCGGTTCGTTCACACTGACCTCCACCAGCGGAAGCACGGACGACAGCACCAGCAACCCCAACAGGGCAAAACGGTTGAACCGATGAAACGTGTCGCGACTCATCAGCAGCTTATAGAACAGGTAGAATACCGCCAGACAGGCAGCAGACTTAAGTATGTAGACTAAAAAGATTCCCATATAATTTATGTTTTAGTTGACGAGTTAATGAGTTGACAATGCCTTCTCCAATTCCTGCTTCATGACCTCCGCACCGGGGAAGCCCACATGCTGGTACACCACCCGGCCTTCCCTGTCCAATATCAGGTAGGCAGGAATACCTGTGAACTGGTATTTCTTCAACAAGTCGGCATTCTGTGCGTTGGTCAGGTAATAATGCTCGCCGTGAATGTCGGTAATCATCTTCTTCCACAAAACCTGCGGAGAGGTTTCGTCGGTCACGAACACAAAATCCACATCCTTGTCCTTCAGCTCCTCCTTCATCGGCTTCATGCTCTTCATGGCCTGACGACAAGGAGCGCACCACGTGGCCCAGAAGTCTATCAACACCACCCGTCCCTTATGTTGGGCAGCAATGGCCGGCAGCAAGCTGTCGCCCCTGACGGAAGCGTCCAGCGTAGCAATGGTGTAACCGTCTCCTCCATGGGCAGACTTTTTCAGAGCCTCTACGTATTCGTGGTGTTTGGTCAGGACATATTCGCGGATGGCAGGCGTCTGCAGACTGCCCACCTTAGCCAGCAACGTATCGGGCAACGGAGCCATACGTCCTAAGTAGCGGCGCGCCATCTCGTTCAAGACCGTGCTTTCCAAATCCTTGCACCAGGAATGGTCTGCGGCAGGGTCGTGCGCCTTACTCAAGGCCGACACAATGCTCGGATAGCGCGTAGTCATCATCATGGCCGGTGAGCGGAGGGAATCAAGTGCCATAATTTCATCGCGGAAGCCGGGACCTTCGGTCAGGCTGCCCCGCTTCTGTCCTTTGGCCCGCAGAGCAAAACCTATGGTGTACTTGGCAGAGGAAACATTGCTAAATGTAAGAGCCTGCAATTCCAAGTGCAACAACCTCTTCACAGGCTCACTGAGCGAAGCATCGTTCTCCAGCCACTGATTCACCCGTGCGTAATAAGTCAATACCTTCTCTTTCAGTTCATCCACCGACAGGATACCGATGTCGTCCAGTTCGTCAGTCGCATCCAGGCTATAAGGGCCATTGGCCAAGGCAGTGTTCAGCCCGTCGTAATCACCTTCGAACCACACTTTCTGCACGTCCTTGTATTCTTCGCCGAAGAGATGCGTACCCGCCATCTGCATGGCATAGTAGTTGACGGTCATCGTCACCTCACTGCCCGGCACCACGAAGACCGAGAACTTCCGCCTGCCCACGTAGAATGACTTCAACCCCGGGTGGGTCAGGTAGTCTTCTATCACACAAACGCCGTCCTTCTCTTCGACTGAAACAGGTAGGAACGACTGCGCGCCCCATTCGCTCAAACCATAACGGATGCTGCCCGGAGACACCTTGCCCAAGAAACGGACGGTGATGCGGAACTTTCCAAAGGCAGGCTCGGCCGTCGGCAGAGGGCGATCATAGTCAGGCCGATGACTGATCAAACGTTCAGGCACAACGATTTCGGGCTTTTTGCCGTCCAAATGTATCTGATTCAGCTTCCAACCACGGTCCACATTTTCCTGAAAGTCAAACGTGGCGACATCGAGCGGAAGTGGCTCGAATGTCCACTGCATGCTGACTTTCCCGTTAGCGGCTACCTCCAAATCCTCCGTGGTCGAAATGCCTTCAGCCTTCTTCAAGGCATATTGCTTGCCTCCGGCCGACAAAGTGGCCGAAGGGGACAACCTGATTTCATCTCCCATGGCTCCGGCATAATAGTCCACGTCGACCACCGTACGGTCATCATAGAGAGATACACGGCTCACTTCCAGCCTTGTCTCCCCACCCAGGAAGTAGGGTTTCTCCACCACCTTCAGTTGTGCGTACCCACTTAACCAGCACAGCAAGGACAACATTATCAATAATATCTTTTTCATGTGGATTCTATTTTAAATTATCCAACTGATCATTGTTTCTCGCCCGACACCTGCCGGATAGCCTCCAGCAGCTCGTCGCGCTTCTGCTGGCTGGTACCTATCACGAGCTTGCGCACCACGCCTTGCTTGTCGAGTACCACCGTTGTGGGCGTCTGCTGCACGCCGAACATCTTCCACAACACAGAGTCACCTGCCACCTGATGGAAGCGAAAGCCACGACGCTCTACAATCTTCTGTATCTGTTCGGGCGTATTCCAGGTGACGGCCAGGTAGTTCACGTCGGGACAGGCATCCATCCACCCGTTCAACTCGGGCATCTCGCGGATGCAAGGGCCGCAACCTGTGTACCAGAAGTTCAACACCAGCGGACGTCCCTGCGTATTGCCATCGGTCCAGCGGGTGCCGTCCGTGGCCTGCACACTGAAGGGCTTGATGCGCTCGCCCTCGTTCAAGGCCATCTTGGGAGCATGCGTGGTCATCGACAGAAACTTCCTGTTTTCCTTGGCCTTCGCCAGCCAATAGTCGGCATCCTTCACTTCGGACAAGGGGATGGCATATTTCTTCGATTCCTCGCTCAGCTTGACGCCCGTCACCAGCAGCATCACCCGCCCGTCATCACTCTTCAGGATGGACATCTGGTAGGAGGCTCCCTGAAGTTCGGAGGGAGATTCGGTGAAGAAACAGCCGTCCACCAACAGCTTCGGCTCCTTTTTGCCGTCCGACTGCCCCCACGAAAGCAAGACGAAGCCACAAAGCAACCCCATCATCAAGAGCAAGCGTTTCCTCATAACTGTCCCTCCTCGACCTTCTGTATCAGTTCCTTGAGCTCCTTCAGCGAGATATCCTCCTCCTTCACCAGCGACGAAACGGCACCCAAGTAGGAGTTATTGAAATACTTGCTGATGACGCTCCGCAAGGTGCGGCGACTGAAGTCGTCGCGGCTCACGGTAGCATAATACTGATAAGTATTGCCATAGGCCTTGTGCGACAGGTAACCTTTCTCTTCGAGCCCGCGCACAATGGTGGACAGGGTATTGAAATGAGGCTTCGGCTCGTCATAAAAAGCCAGCATTTCTTTTACGAACAGCGGGCCTTTTTCCCAGAAAAAGCCCATGATTTCTTCTTCTTTTGCGGTCAGTCCTTTCATAATTACCTTTTGTTTTCCGCAAATAACGAAAGAATTTAGTTCATAAACTAATTTTTCTCGTTAATAAGAACTAAAAGATTTAGTTTACTTGAGGAAAGGAAAGAAAACAGTGCTTTCCAAGGACGAAAGCACCGTTTTGCGAGGACGAAAGCATTGCTTTCCATCCAAGAATGAAATACCTACAAATGGGGATTGCGCCATCCACCAAAAAATCGTTAATTTGCGGCCGAGTAAAGAACAACCGCTGCCCAAAGGCAGTTATAACAGTAACAAGCATTTACGCCCATGAACGAACCTCATAAATACCGCGCTACGGACAAGATGAGCGACCTCATCTGCGACAATTACTCCCTACTGATGGTGATGAGCCGCTTCGGCTTGTCGCTGGGCTTTGGCGACCGTTCAGTGAAGGACGTCTGCCAGGCGCAGGGGGTGGACTACAAGACCTTTCTGGCCGTAGCCAACTTCATCAGCCACGAGCCCTATACGTACAGCGGCGAGGAGGACGACTTCTCGCTCACCGCCCTGATGGACTACCTGAAGCGGGCGCACACGTACTTCCTCGACTTCAACCTGCCTGCCATCCGACGCAAGCTCATCGAGGCCATCGACTGCTCGGGCACCAACGATGTGGCCTTCCTCATCCTGAAGTTCTTCGACGAATATGCCAAGGAGGTGCGCCGCCACATGGAGTACGAGAACCAGGCCGTCTTCACCTACGTGGACGGGCTGTTGCGAGGCCACCTGTCCGATACCTATGACATCGCCACCTTCGCCAGCCACCACAACCAGATAGATAGCAAGCTGACGGAGCTGAAGAACATCATCATTAAGTATTACCCCGAAAAGGAGAACAACAACCTGCTGAACGCCGTCCTGTTCGACATCTTCAATTGTGAGCAGGACCTGGCGTCGCACTGCCAGGTGGAGGACTACATGTTTGTGCCCGCCGTGGCGCAGATAGAAAGGAGACTGAAAGATGAGCACCAATAACCAGTCGTTGAAGATAGTCGTGGCCGAAGCGTCCATCATCATCCGCAGTGGCGTATCGGCCGTATTGAAACGCATCCCCAACCTCGACATCCATCCCATCGAGGTGAACTCTGTCGAAGCGCTGAGCCACTACGCCCACCTACACCAGCCGGACATGGTCATCATCAATCCTTCGTTCGACGGATGGTTCAACCTGCCAGCCTTCAAGGCCGAACATCCTCGCCTGACGGGTGTGAAGTACATCGCTCTCATTTCGTCGGTGACGAACAACAACGTGCTGAAGGAGTACGACGAGCGTTTCTCCATCTGCGACGACCTCGACATCATCGCCACCAAGCTGAACGGCCTGCTCCACAACGACGAGGAGGAAGAGGAGGAGAAGGACAACGAATCGGACACGCTGAGCCAGCGCGAAAAGGAAATCGTGACCTGCGTCGTGAAGGGCATGACGAACAAGGCCATTGCCGACAAGCTTTTCCTAAGTATCCACACCGTCATCACCCACCGCCGCAACATCGCGCGCAAGTTGCAGATACACTCGCCCGCCGGCCTCACCATCTATGCCATCGTCAACAAGCTGGTGGAGTTGAGCGACATCAAGGAGAAACTTTAAAAGTATTCCTTCATCATAAATTACGCAGATTGATACAGATATCTATAATTGCCTGCATCAATCTGCGTTAATTTGTAATAGCTCTAAAAAAAAATCCCGCTCCACGATATCACATCGGGAAGCGGGGATTTATTTACCTTAATAAAAGTGGTTACGTAATTATGACTAACTAATTCATTCAAATCTGATGTTGCAAAGATAGCGCATCGGCATGGATAGTACAATCACTAAAATTAGGTATATTACCAGAAAGGAAACAATGAATTAGGTATCACACAAACTGTCTATTTTGACTGAGGCACTTTTGCTTTTGTTCTTTTCGCACCTTCAAAGCGTTATTTATCGACTCAGGCTGCCCTATCTTACTTTTCTTTATTATATATTTGCATCGAAAACCAACTATAATCCACTTTTTGACATGAAAAACCTTATTCTTGCCGGCAGCTTGTGCACAGCCGGCATTGCTCTCACATCCTGCCTTTCCACGCATGAGAAGGATAAACAGGCAACGCCCGACAGGCCAAACATCATCTTCATCCTGGCCGACGACATGGGATACGGCGACCTATCCTGCTATGGCAACAAATACGTACAGACGCCCAACATCGACAAGTTGGCTGAAACTGGTACACGCTTTGAACAATGTTATGCAGGAAGTGGCATTAGTTCACCATCAAGATGCGCATTGATGACAGGAAAAAATACAGGAAATACTCGTATACGCGATAATATGTGTACTGCTGGAGGCATTGCCGGCATCAAAGTGAATCCTGGCGGAGACTCCACGATCGTACGACGGGCCAATCTGCTACCCCAAGACACGACAATCGCCACCGTGCTCAGCGCAGCAGGTTATCGTACATGCCTGGTTAATAAATGGCACTTGGACGGCTACGACAAAGGTGCGTCTCCCAACCATCGAGGCTTTGACGAATTCTACGGATGGACCATTTCTACCGTCCATAGCAATTCGCCCTACTATTATCCCTACTATCGTTTCCATGGCGACTCACTTATCAATATCCCTGAAAATGCAAACGGGAAACATGGTATACACAATAACGACTTGAGCACCAATGATGCCATTGCCTTCATTCGCAGAAATAAAAACAATCCCTTCTTTTTATACCTTGCCTATGATGCACCTCATGAGCCTTATAACATAGACCAAACAGCTTGGTATGAAGGGCAAGAGACATGGACACCAGACACCAAACGGTACGCTTCCCTCATCACACACATGGATGCTGCCATCGGCCGGTTGCTAGACGAGCTGGAGCAACTCAATTTACGAGAAAACACGCTGATTATCTTTGCATCAGATAATGGAGCTGCTATTCAAGCCCCTCTCGAAGTGTTGAACTGCAATGCTGGTTTCAGAGGGCGGAAAGGAATGCTCTATGAAGGCGGAATACGCGTCCCCTTCATCGTTAACCAGCCCGGTAAAGTCCCTGTACAGAAACTCGAAAACATGATCTATTTCCCAGACATGATGCCAACACTTGCCGCTTTGACTGAAGCTACTGCCTATCTGCCCAAGGACCTCAATGGTATGAATATTCTCCCTCTTTTCTATGGTCAGCAGATAAACACAAACGATCGAATGCTTTATTGGGAATTCCCAGGCAAGCAACGTGCTGCACGCAAAGGCGACTGGAAATGCGTAACCATCAAACCCGACCAGCCTTTAGAGTTATACAATTTAAAGGAAGATCCATCCGAAACAACCAACTTGGCCGACAAATACCCTGAAATGGTACAAGAGTTTGACCAAGCCATGCAAAAGATGCATGTACCTTCACCTTGTTGGCCTCAACCTGGCGAAACATTCTGAACATCTATCCCAGACGACTAATAAAAAAGCGGAGATATACTCAACGTACGTCTCCGCTTATTATTAATTTGTTTTTCAACTAAATGTGCTTTATCTCTCGCTTCCATATCCCATGGAGAGCATTTCGCTTTCGCCCATAATGGACAAAGCATTTATCAAATAAACCAATAATTTTTTCATAATCAAAACCCTTTCTTTACTAATAGTTGAAACTGGTTTTCAATTCTCTTTTTCAATTGGGGAATGTAAATGCTTAGAGCATTACATAACCCCAAATGTTCTTGTCGGCCTTTCCGACATTCTTAAAGATTTTCTTTAACATTTTCATTTTGTTATCCTCCTAAAACAATTTTGTTATCCTATTGAAAACTTACCGAAATCTTATTGATTTCATGTTTTACAACACAAAATTAGTGCCTTTATTTAAAATCGCAAGCGTTCAGAAGGTGAAAAACATGTTTTATAGCATATTTCTTGACCTGCATCAATTTTTCTAAAGTTCACACATACCATTCTCTGCCAAAATGTATTATTTGTCATGCGAGACAGACAGATTGGCAGAAAAAAACCGCATCCCTATACGGAGGAATGCGGTCCTTATACCTTATATTATATAAAAGACTTATTTCTCAGGAGTCTTGGCCAGCGTAGCAACCAAGAAATCGTAGAACTTCGCTACTGTTGGGATATAAGCACGTTCGTCAGGTGAGTGAGGAGAACGCAACGTTGGGCCAAAAGAAATCATATCGAGATTCTTATAGGTAGCGCCAATGATGCCACATTCCAATCCTGCATGGATGACCTTTACAGCAGGTTCAACTCCAAATTGTTCTTTATAAGACAACTTCATGGCCTGCAAAATAGGAGAATTGACATTAGGTTGCCAGCCAGAATAGGCTCCGCTGAATTCTACCTTCATACCAGCCATCGAGAAACAAGAGGCCAAGCTGTCGGCCAGAAAATCTTTCATCGTGTCACACGAGCTGCGCGCCAAAATACGCACTTCCGCCTTTCCGCCGGCAATGATGACGATGGCTAGATTGGAGGAAGTTTCTACTGTATCGGGCACAGTCGGTATCATACGCATCACACCGTCCTGACAAGCCATCAGCACATTGATCATGTTGTCCTGGATTTCCTCTGGTACTACAGCAGCAGGTACGTCTGTTTCCTCCATCTTCAAGCTGATGTTGCTCTCGATAGTCGTGTACTCATCGTTGATCTGAGCTTCATATTCTTGAATGTATTCATTCAGCCCATCCATATCTTCTGGGTTGAACAGCAAAACGGCATGTGCCTCGCGTGGGATGGCATTGCGCATGTTACCACCCTCGAAACTAGCCAGCTGGCAATCGAACTCGACCAACAGGTCGTGTACCACACGAGCCAGTAACTTATTGGCGTTGCCTCGTCCCTGATTGATTTCCAAACCAGAATGTCCGCCACGAAGCCCTTTCAACGTCAGCTTGCGAGCTACAAAACCTTCTGCAGGTGCCTCTTCCTTATACTCCAGCATGGCAGTGATGTCGATACCGCCCGCGCAGCCGATGTAGAGTTCACCTTCATCCTCCGAGTCGAGATTGAGCAGGATATCACCCTTCAGTGTACCTTCCTTAAGGCCGAAAGCACCATACATGCCCGTCTCTTCATCCTTCGTAATGAGCACTTCCAAAGGACCGTGCTTCAAGTCCTGAGCCTCGAGCACCGCCATGGCAGCCGCTACGCCCAAGCCATTGTCGGCACCCAAAGTCGTACCTTTAGCCTTCACCCAATCGCCGTCCACATAGGTTTCGATCGGGTCTTTTGTAAAATCATGTACTGTATCATTGTTCTTCTGCGGCACCATGTCCATGTGGGCCTGCAGGATGACCCCTTTGCGATTCTCCATGCCTGGAGTAGCCGGCTTACGAATGATGACATTGCCGACCTCGTCGACAAACGACTCCAATCCAAGTTCTTTGCCGAAGTTCACCAGAAATTCGGTCACTTTTTCTACATGCCCTGACGGGCGGGGTATCTGGGTCAGTGAATAAAAATGCTTCCACACATTCTGCGGAGCAAGCTGTAAGATTGTACTCATAATGAAAAAAGAATTAGTTTTTCGCAAAGATAAGACTATATTTCAAGAAAACATCTTTCCCAATAAAGATTTTCGCCCACCTGAAAATGTCGGCCGATACAAGCTTTCCCATTCACGCCCCGACAGACAAGCGACCTGCCATTTTCCGAACAATCAGCCCATTCAGTTCCTACTGCCCGTAATGATAAACAGAAAGCACCGTTTTACCTGCACGAAAGCACTGCTTTCCACCTCACAAAGCAATGTATTAGTTTTATTAACATAAATCGATGCGTTTGTCCAAACGACGAAACGCACGCCATCCATTGTTTTTCCGCAAATTATTTCCGACATCCGATTTCTTTTTGTTACTTTTGCATTCTATTATAACATACCATAGCAATAGAAAGATGGATACGGACCTGACTACATATAGCTTGCTGAACAGCATCACTACCCCTGAAGACCTACGGAAACTGAGGGTAGAACAGCTGCCCGAAGTCTGCAAGGAATTGAGACAGGACATCATCGAAGAAGTGTCGCGTAACCCTGGACACTTTGCCGCCAGCCTGGGTACTGTAGAACTCACCGTGGCCTTGCATTACGTCTATAATACGCCTTACGACCGTATCGTGTGGGACGTGGGGCACCAAGCCTATGGGCACAAGATACTGACGGGACGTCGCGATGCCTTCTCGACCAACCGCCGCTTCAAGGGCATCAAGCCCTTCCCTTCGCCTGAAGAGAGCGAATACGACACTTTTGCCTGCGGACATGCATCGAACTCCATTTCGGCCGCCCTGGGCATGTGCGTGGCCGCCCGGCAGAAGGGCGAAACCAATCGCAGGGTGGTGGCCGTCATCGGCGACGGCAGCATGAGCGGCGGACTGGCCTTCGAGGGGCTGAACAATGCCTCGTCCACGCCGAACGACCTGCTCATCATCCTGAACGACAACGACATGGCCATCGACCGCAGCGTGGGAGGCATGAAGCAGTACCTCTTCAACCTCACTACGAGCAACCGCTACAACCAGCTGCGCTTCAAGATGTCGCGCATCCTCTTCAAGATGGGCATCCTCAACGAAGAGCGGCGCAAGGCCCTCATCCGCTTTGCCAACAGCCTGAAGTCCATGGCCGCCCAGCAGCAGAACATCTTCGAAGGCATGAACATCCGATACTTCGGGCCCATCGACGGACACGACGTGAAGAATCTGGCCCGCGTGCTCCACGATATCAAGGACCTGAAGGGCCCCAAGATACTTCACCTGCACACCACCAAGGGCAAGGGCTTCGAGCCGGCCGAAAAAGATCCCGGCGTGTGGCACGCGCCCGGCAAGTTCAACCCCGACACGGGCGAACGCATCCTGGCCGACACCAGCCACCTGCCGCCCCTCTACCAGGACGTCTTCGGTGAGACGCTCGTGGAGCTGGCACGGCAGAACCCACGCATCGTGGGCGTGACGCCCGCCATGCCCACAGGCTGCTCCATGAACAAGCTCATGGAAGCCATGCCCGACCGCGCCTTCGACGTAGGCATCGCCGAGGGACACGCGGCCACCTTCTCGGGCGGCATGGCCAAGGAAGGGCTGCAACCTTTCTGCAACATCTACTCGAGCTTCATGCAGCGTGCCTACGACAACGTGATACACGACATCGCCCTGCTGCGCCTGCCTGTAGTACTCTGTCTGGATCGTGCTGGCTTGGTGGGCGAAGACGGCCCCACACACCACGGCGTATTCGACCTGGCTTACTTCCGCCCCATCCCCAACCTGACCATCGCCTCGCCTCTGGACGAGCACGAACTGCGCCGCCTGATGTACACCGCCCAGCTGCCCGACAAGGGTCCATTCGTCATCCGCTATCCGCGCGGACGGGGCGTGCTGCTCGACTGGCGCTGCCCGCTGGAAGAGATACCCGTGGGCAAAGGACGCCGCCTGAAGGATGGCACGGACATAGCCGTCGTCACACTGGGTCCTATCGGCAACATAGCAGCACGCGCCATCGCGCGAGCCGAAAAAGAGCAAGGATTGTCTATCGCCCACTACGACCTGCGCTTCCTCAAGCCGCTGGACGAGGAAATGCTCCACGAGATAGGACAACGCTTCCAACGCATCGTCACAGTGGAAGACGGCGTCATCAGCGGAGGCATGGGCAGCGCCGTGCTGGAGTTTATGGCCGACCATGGTTACAAGCCCGACGTGCGCCGTATTGGCGTGCCCGACCAGTTCATCGAACATGGTACAGTGGCCGAGCTCTACCACCTGTGCGGCATGGACGAAGAAGGCATCTGCCACCAATTATCAATGAACAATAGACAATGAATAATTAACCATTAATATTCTGATTGTAAAGTGAAAATCATCATAGCTGGTGCCGGCGCAGTAGGCACACACCTGGCCAAGTTGCTCTCGCGCGAGAAGCAAGACATCATCCTGATGGACGAAAACGAAGAACGCCTCAACGCCTTCGGATCGAACTTCGACCTGATGGCTTTCAACGACTCTCCGACATCCGTATCTGGCCTGAAGGAAGCAGGCGTAGAAGATGCCGACTTGTTTATCGCCGTCACTCCTGATGAAAGCCGCAACGTCACAGCTTGCTTGCTAGCAGCTAATCTTGGCGCACAAAAAACCGTTGCCCGCATAGACAACTACGAATATTTATTGCCCAAAAACAAAGATTTTTTCCAAAAACTGGGTGTCCACTCACTGATCTATCCAGAGATGTTGGCCGCCAAAGAAATCGTAGCCTCTATCCGCATGAGTTGGGTGCGTCAATGGTGGGAATTCTGTGGAGGAGCCCTGATCTTGATAGGTACCAAAATGCGTGAAAAGGCAGAAATTCTAAACATACCTCTACACCAATTAGGAGGTCCTGACCTTCCCTACCACATCGTAGCTATCAAACGAGGCAACGAGACACTTATTCCACGAGGCGACGACGTCATCAAGCTGCATGATATTGTCTATTTTACCACTACACGCAAATATATCCCCTACGTACGCAAAGTAGCGGGCAAGGAAGATTATCCTGACGTACGCAACGTTATGATCATGGGAGGAAGTCGGATTGCCACACGAACAGCACAATATATCCCCGATTACATGCAAATGAAGATCATCGACAACGACCTGAGCCGATGCAATCGCTTGAGCGAAATATTAGATGATCGAATTATGATCATAAATGGAGATGGTCGCGACATGGACTTGCTGTTGGAAGAGGGATTGAAGAATACAGAAGCTTTTGTGGCACTGACAGGCAATTCTGAAACAAACATCTTGGCTTGTCTGGCCGCCAAACGTATGGGTGTACGTAAAACTGTAGCAGAAGTAGAAAACATCGACTACATCGGCATGGCTGAAAGCTTAGATATCGGCACTGTAATTAATAAGAAGATGATAGCCGCCAGCCATATCTACCAAATGATGCTTGATGCCGACGTAAGCAACGTAAAGTGCCTGACTGTAGCCAATGCCGATGTAGCCGAATTCACAGTCAAGGCAGGCTCAAAGATCACCAAACATCCAGTTAAAGATTTAGGTATGCCCAAAGGAGTCACTATCGGCGGCCTTATCCGTCAGGGCGAAGGTGTTGTCGTAACAGGTAATACCCTAATACAACCAGGAGATCATGTTGTTGTTTTCTGCCTAAGTATGATGATCAAGAAAATCGAGCATTACTTTAGTTAAGTTTGACATAGGATAAAAAGTGTAAAAAAAACCATTTTTTGTCATTCCGAGATTACAAATAGATAAATTCTTATTTGTAATTTTGCAGACCGAAAATGAAAAGGGGAGAAACGTCTCCCCATAACAAACACTAAAATCTTGTCAGATTTATGAATTTTACCTTCTTAGTTACCGTCGTGTTGACGGCTGTCATTTTCGTGGGCGTAGTCATCGCCATTTCTCATGCGATAGCGCCCCGCTCGTACAATCCACAGAAGATGGAGCCCTATGAATGCGGTATTCCTACCCGAGGCCGTTCATGGATGCAGTTCCGCGTAGGCTATTACCTCTTCGCTATTCTTTTTCTAATGTTTGAAGTAGAAACGGTCTTTCTTTTTCCATGGGCTATCACTGTGAAACAACTGGGACCGCAAACTTTAACAGGTATCCTCTTCTTTTTCTTTGTATTAGTGCTGGGACTGGCTTATGCCTGGCGGAAAGGAGCACTCGAATGGAAGTAACGAAGAAACCCGTCATCAAGTCCATCCCTTACGAAGAATTTCAGGACAACGAAACACTCGAGAAAATCATTCAAGAACTGAACGCCGGCGGCGTGAACGTCGTAGTAGGAGCATTAGATACGCTTATCGACTGGGGCCGCAGCAATTCCCTCTGGCCTCTGACCTTCGCTACCAGCTGCTGTGGCATCGAATTCATGGCTGTATGTGCCGCCCGATACGACATCGCTCGCTTCGGTTTCGAAGTAACCCGAAACAGTCCCCGACAAGCCGATGTCATCCTCGTAAGCGGTACCATCACCCACAAGATGGCCCCTGTACTCCGACGCCTGTACGACCAGATGGCCGACCCCAAATACGTAGTGGCCGTAGGCGGATGCGCCGTCAGCGGAGGTCCCTTCCGCAAGTCCTACCACGTGGTGCAGGGTGTGGACCAGATACTGCCCGTCGACGTCTATGTACCCGGCTGTCCTCCGCGCCCCGAAGCCTTCCTCTATGGCATGATGCAGCTGCAGCGCAAGGTGAAGATTGAAAAATTCTTCGGAGGAGTGAACAGAAAAATGAAGAACGAGGAAAAGAAGAACGAAGAATAATATGGAAGAAAAGACACTATACATCGAACCCAGGCAGCTGCACGACGAAATGCTGCGCCTGAAGAACGAACAGAAAATGGACTTCCTGGAAAGCCTGACGGGCATGGACTGGGGAGTACCCGACGAAAAGGACGCGGAAGGCACACTGAGAGGCCTTGGCGTAGTCTACCATCTGGAGTCGACCGAGAACGGCCAACGCATAGTGGTAAAAACCTCGACCCTCGATCGCGAGCAACCCGAATTGCCTTCGGTAACCGACATCTGGCGCGGAGCCGAATTTCCTGAACGCGAAGTATACGACTTCTTCGGCATCCGCTTTGTGGGACATCCCGACATGCGACGCCTCTTCCTCCGCAACGACTGGGTGGGCTACCCCCTGCGCAAGGACAACGACCCCGAAAAGGAAAATCCTCTGCGCATGACCAACGAAGAGACCGTGGACACCACCCTCGAAATAAAGACCACACAAGACGGCGAGACGACCGAAGAACAGACGGTACTCTTTGGCGACGACGAATATGTAGTGAACATCGGCCCCCAACACCCTGCCACGCACGGCGTGCTGCGCTTCCGCGTGTCGCTCGAGGGCGAGAACATCCACAAGATTGACGTGAACTGCGGATACATCCACCGCGGCATCGAGAAGATGAACGAAAGCCTGACCTACCCGCAGACACTGGCCCTGACCGACCGTCTGGACTACCTGGGCGCCATGCAGAACCGCCACGCGCTGTGCATGTGCATCGAGAAGGCCATGGGCGTGGAGGTGAGCCGCCGCGTGCAATACATCCGCACCATCATGGACGAGCTGCAGCGCATCGACTCGCACATCCTGTTCTTCTCCTGCCTCTGCCAGGACCTGGGTGCCACGACAGCCTTCCTCTATGGTTTCCGCGACCGCGAGAAGGTGCTCGACATCTTCGAGGAGACCTGCGGCGGACGCCTCATCCTGAACTATAACACCATCGGAGGTGTGCAGGCCGACATCCATCCCAACTTCGTGAAGCGTGTCAAGGAATTCATCCCCTACATGCGCCACAACCTGAAGGAGTATCACGACATCTTCACAGGCAACATCATCGCCCAACAGCGCCTCAAGGGCATCGGCGTGCTGAGCCGCGAGGACGCCATCTCCTTCGGAGCGACAGGAGGCACCGGCCGTGCCAGCGGATGGGCCTGCGACGTGCGCAAGCGCATGCCCTATGCTGCCTACAATGAAGTGCAGTTCAACGAGATAGTCCGCACCGAAGGCGACTGCTTTGCCCGCTACATGGTGCGTATGAACGAGATTGAAGAGAGCCTCCACATCATCGAGCAGCTCATCGACAACATCCCCGAAGGCCCCTATCAGGAAAAGATGAAACCCATCATCCGCGTGCCCGAAGGCAGCTGGTATGCCGCCGTCGAAGGCAGCCGCGGCGAGTTTGGCGTCTACCTCGAGAGCCGTGGCGACAAGACTCCCTACCGTCTGCACTACCGTGCCACAGGCCTGCCACTGGTGGGTACAGTGAACACCATCTGCCGCGGCGCGAAGATTGCCGACCTCATCGCCATCGGAGGTACGCTGGACTATGTGGTGCCAGACATCGACAGATAATCAATGGAGAAAGGAAAATGGAGAATGGAAAATGGCTTGCCAGCCGCCCATTCTCAATTATCAATCATCAATTATCAATTAAATAAATGTTTGACTTTAGTATTGTAACAAGCTGGATACACCAAATGCTGACTTCCCTGATGCCCGAAGGGCTGGCGGTCTTCATCGAGTGTGTCGTCATAGGCGTGTGCATCGTGCTGATGTATGCCATCCTCGCCATCATCCTCATCTACATGGAGCGCAAGGTGTGTGCCTTCTTCCAGTGCCGCCTCGGCCCGAACCGTGTGGGCAAGTACGGCTCCCTGCAGGTGTTCTGCGACGTGTTTAAGATGCTCACCAAGGAAATCTTCACCCCCAAAGGTGCCGACCGCTTCCTCTATAACCTGGCTCCCTACATGGTGATTCTGGCCTCATTCCTCACCTTTGCCTGTTTGCCCATGAACAAGGGACTCGAAGTACTTGACTTCAACGTGGGTATCTTCTTCCTACTGGCCGCGTCGAGTATCGGTGTAGTGGGCATCCTGCTGGCCGGATGGAGTTCCAATAATAAATTCTCGCTCATCGGCGCCATGCGAAGCGGTGCACAAATTGTCAGCTATGAGCTATCTGTAGGAATGAGTATTCTGACAATGGTAGTACTGACCGGTACGCTCCAGATATCTGAAATCGTAGGAGGACAGGCCGACGGATGGCTCATCTTCAAAGGGCACATTCCTGCAGTCATCGCTTTCATCATCTACCTCATCGCCGGAAACGCCGAATGTAATCGCGGGCCTTTCGACTTACCCGAGGCCGAAAGCGAACTGACTGCCGGTTACCACACAGAATACAGCGGCATGCACTTTGGCTTCTATTACTTGGCGGAGTATCTGAACCTGTTCATCGTGGCCGCCATTGCCGCTACCGTCTTTCTGGGCGGATGGATGCCGCTGCACATCGCGGGACTGGACGGCTTCAACACGGCGATGGACTACATCCCCGGCTTCGTTTGGTTCTTCGGTAAGGCATTTTTCGTCGTGTTCCTCATGATGTGGATGCGATGGACGTTCCCCCGCCTGCGCATCGACCAGATCCTGACACTGGAATGGAAATACCTCATTCCCCTGTCCATGCTTAATTTGCTGCTCATGAGCATTGTAGTAGCATACGGACTGCACTTTTAAAAGTATCAGGTATTAGGTATAAAAATTATCAATCAGCAATAATGGAAAATAATAACACTTATTTCAGCAGTTTCTTCAAGGGCATCAAGAGCTTGTCCATTGGCCTGAAGACTACCATGCGCGAATTCTTCACGCCCAAGGTGACCGAGCAATATCCTGAGAACCGCAAGGAGCTGAAGATGTTCGACCGCTTCCGCGGCACTCTCGTCATGCCCCACAACGAGCAGAACGAACATCATTGCGTGGCCTGCGGCCTGTGCCAGATGGCCTGCCCCAACGGCACCATCCGCGTGACAAGCGAAACCGTCGAGACAGAGGACGGCAAGAAGAAAAAAATACTTGCCAAGTATGAGTACAACCTCGGTTCGTGCATGTTCTGCCAGCTCTGCGTCAACGCCTGCCCACACGGCGCCATCACCTTCGACCAGCAGTTCGAACATGCCGTGTTCGACCGCTCGAAACTCATCCTCACCCTCAACCACCCGGGCAGCCATGTGGAAGAGAAGAAAAAACTAACCACTAATGATTAAGAAGAAATGGAAATAACTCTTGAAACAGTCATATTCTACTTTCTGGCGGCCTTCATCACCGTCTTCTCCCTGCTGACGGTGACCACCACACGCATGGTGCGTTCGGCCACCTATCTGCTGTTCGTGCTCTTCGGTACGGCCGGCATCTACTTCCTTCTGGGATATACCTTCCTGGGCTCCGTGCAGATCATGGTATATGCGGGGGGCATCGTCGTGCTCTACGTTTTCTCCATCCTGCTCACTAGCGGTGAGGGCGATAAAGCTGTCAAACTAAAGCGGAGCAAGTTCCTGGCCGGACTTGGCACCACCGTCGCGGGAGCCGCCATCGTGCTCTTCATCACCCTGAAGCACAAGTTCCTGGCCACGACCGACCTGAAACCGATAGAAGTCAGCTTCAGTACCATCGGCCAACAGATGTTCAGCAGCGACAAATACGGCTATCTGCTACCTTTCGAGGCTGTCAGCCTCCTGCTGCTAGCCTGCATCGTGGGCGGGCTGCTCATTGCACGAAAGAGATAACAACATAAAAAGATTACGACTTATGATACACATGGAATATTACCTGATTGTGTCGGCCATTATGTTCTTTGCGGGCATCTACGGGTTCTTTACCCGCCGCAACACGCTGGCCATCCTGATCTCCATCGAGCTGATACTGAACGCTACGGACATCAACTTCGCCGTGTTCAACCGTTTCCTATTCCCCGACGGACTGGAGGGCTACTTCTTCTCCCTGTTCTCCATCGCCATCTCGGCTGCGGAAACAGCTATCGCCATTGCCATCATGATCAACATCTACCGCAACATCCGAAGCATTCAGGTTAACAATCTGGATGAAATGAAGTGGTGATTCTGATGGTTTAGGTTTTAGATATTAGGTTTTAATTTTCAATTTTAAATTATCCATTATTATGGAATATACAATTCTTATTCTTCTCCTTCCGTTCCTCTCTTTCCTCACGCTGGGGATTGGGGGCAAATGGATGACACACCGCACGGCGGGCCTCATCGGTACCGTAGTGCTGGGCGCGGTGGCCGTACTCTCCTATCTGACGGCCTGGAGCTACTTCAGCGCGCCGCGACTGGCCGACGGAACGTATGCCACGCTGACGCCCTACAACTTCCACTGGCTGCCCTTCAGCGAGAACCTGAGCATCGACATGGGTATCCTGCTCGACCCCATCTCGGTAGTGATGCTCATCGTCATCTCCACCGTCAGCCTGATGGTACACATCTACTCCTTCGGCTACATGAAGGACGAGCGGGGCTTCCAGCGCTACTATGCCTTCCTGTCGCTCTTCACCATGTCCATGCTGGGCCTGGTGGTAGCCACGAACATCTTCCAGATGTACCTCTTCTGGGAGCTAGTGGGTGTATCGTCCTATCTGCTCATCGGATTCTATTATACCAAACCTGCCGCCATCGCCGCTTCGAAGAAAGCGTTCATCGTGACGCGCTTCGCCGACCTGGGCTTCCTCATCGGTATCCTGGTGTATGGCTACTATGCAGGCACCTATACATTCACCCCCACTGAGATGGCTTTGGCCAAAGGTGGTGCCATGCTTCCGCTGGCCTTGGGGCTGATGTTCATCGGCGGTGCAGGCAAGAGTGCCATGTTCCCCCTGCACATCTGGCTGCCCGACGCCATGGAGGGTCCGACGCCTGTCAGTGCCCTCATCCATGCCGCTACGATGGTGGTAGCGGGTGTCTATCTGGTGGCCCGCATGTTCCCGCTGTTCATCGCCTATGCGCCCGAGACGCTTCACATCGTGGCCTACGTGGGTGCCTTCACCGCTTTCTATGCGGCCTCGGTAGCCTGTGTGCAGAGCGACATCAAGCGTGTGCTGGCCTTCTCCACCATTTCGCAGATCGGCTTCATGATGGTGGCTCTCGGCGTATGTACCTCGGCCGACCCTCACGAAGGAGGCTTGGGTTACATGGCCGGCATGTTCCACCTCTTCACCCACGCCATGTTCAAGGCCCTGCTCTTCCTCGGCGCGGGCAGCATCATCCATGCCGTCCACAGCAATGAAATGTCGGCCATGGGAGGTCTGCGCAAGTATATGCCCATCACCCACTGGACATTCCTCATCGCCTGTCTGGCCATTGCAGGCATCCCGCCGTTCTCGGGCTTCTTCTCGAAGGACGAGATTCTGACCGCCTGCTTCCAGTTCAGCCCTGCCATGGGATGGATTATGACGATTATCGCCGCCATGACGGCATTCTATATGTTCCGCCTTTACTTCGGCATCTTCTGGGGTAAGGAAAACAAGGAACTTCATGCTGAACACACACCGCACGAAAGCCCGCTGAGCATGACCTTACCGCTGATGGTACTGGCTGCCATTACCCTTGTGGCTGGTTTCATTCCTTTCGGACACCTCGTTTCGTCCAACGGACTGGCCTACGACATCCACATTGACAAAAGCGTGGCCGGCACAAGCATCGCCGTGGCTGCCTTGGCCATTGCGATTGCCACCCCGATGTATCTGTATGAGCGCCAGCCCCTGGCCGACGCCCTGCAACGTCGCTTCCGTAGCCTGTGGACAGCTGCCTACCACCGCTTCTACATTGACGAGATTTATCAGTTCATCACACACAAAATCATCTTCGGGTGCATCAGCCGCCCCATCGCCTGGTGGGACCGCCACGTGGTGGACGGGTTCTTCAACTTCCTGGCCTGGAGTGCCGAAGCGACCAGCGACGAGATACGCGGCCTGCAAAGCGGACGCATCCAGCAATATGCTTTGGTCTTCCTGCTGGGAACACTGGCCCTGATACTTATTTTAATTATATAATGGAAAATGGAGAAGGGAGATTTCAACTTTTCATTTTCAATTTTCAATTTTCAATTATCCATTAAATAAAATGAATTTCTTATCCTTATTCGTTCTGATTCCCCTGCTGATGCTTCTCGGCCTATGGCTGGCCCGAAACATCGGTCAGATACGTGCCGTGATGGTGACGGGAGCTTCGGCCCTGCTCGTGCTGGCAGGTGTGCTCACCGTGATGTATCTCAACGCCCGTGCCGGAGGAGCTACCGACGAAATGCTTTTCTGCGCCGACGTAGCCTGGTATCCTGCCCTCAACATCCACTACTCGGTAGGAGTAGACGGCATATCCGTAGCCATGCTGCTGCTTTCGGCCATCATTGTCTTTACAGGTACCTTCGCCTCATGGCGACTGCAGCCGCTCACCAAGGAATATTTCCTGTGGTTCACGTTCCTGTCACTGGGCGTGTTCGGCTTCTTTATTTCCATCGACCTGTTCACCATGTTCATGTTCTATGAAGTGGCGCTGATACCGATGTATCTGCTCATCGGCGTGTGGGGTTCGGGCCGCAAGGAATACTCCGCCATGAAGCTGACGCTGATGCTGATGGGCGGTTCGGCCTTCCTGCTGATAGGCATCCTGGGCATCTACTACGGCAGTGGCGCCACCACGATGAACCTCACCGAAATAGCCGCCCTGCACAACATACCTGTTGAACAACAGCGCATCTGGTTCCCACTCACCTTCTTGGGCTTCGGCGTGCTGGGCGCCCTGTTCCCCTTCCATACGTGGAGCCCCGACGGTCATGCTTCGGCGCCGACGGCGGTGTCCATGCTCCACGCGGGCGTGCTGATGAAGCTGGGAGGCTATGGTTGCTTCCGCATCGCCATGTATCTGATGCCCGAAGCTGCCAATGAGCTGGGCTGGATCTTCCTGGTACTGACAGGTATTTCAGTTGTCTATGGTGCCTTCTCGGCCTGCGTACAGACCGACTTGAAATACATCAATGCCTACTCCTCGGTGAGCCACTGCGGCCTGGTGCTCTTCGCCATCCTGATGATGAACCAGACGGCCTGCACGGGTGCCGTGCTCCAGATGTTGAGCCATGGTCTGATGACGGCCCTCTTCTTTGCCCTCATCGGTATGATTTACGGACGTACGCACACCCGCGACATCCGCGAGCTGTCGGGCCTGATGAAGATTATGCCGTTCCTCTCCGTCTGCTATGTCATTGCCGGTCTGGCCAACCTGGGTCTGCCGGGCTTGAGCGGCTTTGTGGCCGAGATGACCATCTTCAACGGTGCTTTCCAGCATGCCGACGTATTCCACCGCACGTGGACCGTGATCGCCTGCTGTAGTATTGTCATCACGGCGGTCTACATCCTGCGTCTGGTAGGCAAGATACTTTACGGTACCTGTACCAACGAGCATCACCTGACGCTGACCGACGCCACATGGGACGAACGCACGGCGGTTATCATCCTCATCGTCTGCGTAGCTGCCTTGGGTATGGCTCCGTGGTGGATCAGCGGAATGATAGGTGACAGCGTGCTGCCCATCGTAAACTTTATTAATGGATAATGGAAATTTATCAATTGTCAATTTTCAATTCTCAATTAGCAAAATGGATTATAGTCAATTTCTCGTGATGAAAGAAGAGCTGTCGCTGATAGCTGTCATCCTCATCCTCTTCATAGCCGACCTGTTCATGAGTCCCGATGCCCACAAGCGTGACGGACGGCCCGTGCTGAATACTATGCTGCCCGTGGTTCTCATGGCCCTACATACGCTGGTAACCATTGTGCCCGGTCCCGTGGCCGAAGCTTTCGGCGGTATGTACTACAATTCGCCCATCCAGCACATCGTGAAGTCCATCCTGGGCATCGGTACCTTGATTGTCTTCCTGATGGCACACGAATGGATGCGTCGCCCCGACACGTGCCACAAGCAAGGTGAATTCTATTTCCTCACCCTCTCCACGTTGCTGGGCATGTATCTGATGATTTCCGCCGGCCACTTCCTGATGTTCTTCATCGGCCTGGAGACGGCCAGCGTGCCGATGGCCGCGCTGGTGGCTTTCGACAAGTACCGCCACCATTCGGCCGAGGCTGGCGCCAAATACATCCTGATGGCACTGTTTTCCAGCGGCCTGCTGCTCTACGGCATCTCGCTTATCTATGGCACAGTGGGTACACTTTATTTTGCAGACATTCCTGCTCATCTGGACGGCAGTGCCCTGCAAATAATGGCCTTTGTGTTCTTCCTGTCAGGTATGGGATTCAAGATCTCACTTGTGCCCTTCCACCTCTGGACAGCCGATGTCTACGAAGGTGCTCCTTCGACGGTGACGGCCTATCTGAGTGTCATTTCCAAAGGCTCGGCCGCTTTCGTGCTGATGGCCATGCTTGTCAAAGTGTTCGCACCGATGGTTGAGCAGTGGCAAACGCTCCTCTATTGGATCATCATTGCCTCCATCACGCTGGCCAATCTTTTCGCCCTGCGCCAAGAGAACCTGAAGCGACTGATGGCCTTTTCGAGTATCTCGCAGGCGGGCTACATCATGCTGGGCGTCATCGCCGGCAGCGCACAAGGTATGACAGCACTGGTTTACTACATTCTGATCTACCTTTTCGCCAACCTGGGCGTGTTTGCCGTCATCACCATCGTGGCCCTGCGCGCACACAAATTCACGCTGACGGAATACAACGGCCTCTACACGACCAACCCGCGCCTGGCATTCCTGATGACGCTCTGCCTGTTCTCGCTGGCGGGCATCCCGCCGTTCGCAGGCTTCTTCTCGAAGTTCTTCATCTTCGCGGCGGCCTTCCACAGCGGCTTCCACCTGCTGGTGTTCATCGCCCTGGCCAACACGGTCATCTCGCTCTACTACTACCTGCGCGTGGTGAAGGCCATGTACATCAACAAGAGTGATGAACCTATCGCCGCCTTCCGCAGCGACAACTACACGCGCGCCGCCCTGCTCATCTGTACGCTGGGCATCACGGTGCTGAGCATCGTCAGCGCATCCTACGAGTCCATCGGCCGCTACGCCTTCGGGATGTAAAGGCCGCGCCGACCGACACACGGCTTCGCGCCCGCGAAATCCACTTTCCGGCTTCGGGAAACGGGATTCGCGGGCGCGAAACGTATTTTCCGGTTTCAGAAAACGGATTTCGCAGGCGCGAAACGCATTTTTCCGTTTCAGAAAACGGATTTCGCGGGTGCGAAACGCATTTTTCCGTTTCAGAAACGGATTTCACGGACGCGAAACGCATTTTCCGGTTCCAGGAAGGGATTTCGCGGGCGCGAAACGCCCCGAAGCGGAATGTAACACCCGCGTAACGTCTCCGAAACAGATATGTACACGCCGTGTAACGAGCATGTAACCCCGTCTCCTCATCTTTGCAGCGGAAATAAGAAACGCATAAAAGATGAGTATGAAAGCAGATTTAGGAAAAATCCTCTTCCTTATTTTATTCCTCACCCTGACGGCCATGACTGCCCTGGCAGGCACCGTAAAGGGAACCATAACGGACAAACAGACGAAAGAACCGCTGACCGGAGCCACTGTGCAGGTGGCCGGAAGCACCCAAGGCGCCGTGGCCGACATTGACGGCAACTATACACTCAACGTGCCCGACGGTGTGTACAATCTCGTGGTACGCTACGTAGGCTATGTGGATATCAACACCAGCCAAGTAAAGATAAGCGGCGAAACGGTTCTGAACTTCGAGATGGAAACCGATGCGCAGACCTTGGGCGAGGTGTCTGTCGTGGCCAAAAAGAACCTGGAAGGCGAACGTGCCCTGCAAGTGGAGCGCCAGAAGGCTACATTAGCCATCGAGAATCTGGGTGCCAAAGAGATGAGTCTGAAGGGCATCGGAAACGTACAGGAAGGCGTGAAGCAGATAACAGGTATCTCCATCGCCGAATCGGGCCAGCTCATCGTGCGCGGACTGGGCGACCGCTACAGCTCCACTACGCTGAACGGACTGCCCATCGCCTCACCCAACCCCGACAACAAGCTCATCCCGCTCGATCTCTTCCCCTCGAGTACGGTGCAGAACATCACCGTCAGCAAAGTCTATGATGCCAGCGCCTTTGCCGACTACAGCGGCGCGCACATCGACATCAGCACCAAGGAGAACGTGACAGACCAGTTCCTGAACGTCAGCTTCAACGTAGGCGGACGGCTGAACACCTTGGGACGCGACTTCTACCAGATGGACCGCGACGGTACGCTCTTTAAGACGCCCTCGCTCGACGAGAAAATCTACGACATGCCGCTGCTCGACTTCGACGAATATGTAACACAACACAACATCTTCCATACCACTTTTGATGTGGACAAGCGTACAGCCCTGCCCGAATTCGGCGGTAACCTGGGCTTCGGACGCAACTTCGCCGTGGGCGAACAGACCTTGAGTGTGCTGGGTTCTTTTAGCCTCAGCAACGAGACGCAGCGCATGGACGACGCCTTCTACAAGACACTCGAAGCTACAGGCAACGTACAGAACGACTTCACCTATGACGAATACACCTCTACATTGAAAATGGCCGCTCTGGCCTCCGTGGGCTACACCCTGCGTCGGCACGACCGCATCGGCTACACCTTCTTCTATGCCCGCAATGCCAGCGACTCCTATCAGAGCCGCGAAGGTGTGGACGCCGAAGGGCATAATCTGTGGGGCAGCAACGACATCACCCACATCTACACCCTCCAGAACCACCAGCTGAACGGACACCATGAACTGGGCAGCCAATGGGAACTGAACTGGGCAGGCTCCTATGGCAAGACGGGCAGTGAAGAACCCGACCGCCGCCAGGTGATGTTCACCAAGGACGATGACGGCAACCTGCAGCTCTTCAAGCTGAACCGCCAGGAAACCATGCGCTACTTCGGCGAACTGAACGAAGAGGAATGGGTGGGCAACCTCGACCTGAAATACAACTGGACGGAACAGAACTTTGTCAAGATGGGCCTTGCCTACAAGAACAAGGACCGCGACTACATGGGTACCCGTTTCTACTACAACGTGAACAAGCTGAACCCCACCATCGACAACATCTACGACACCGACGGCTTCCTCAATCAGGAGAATGTGGAGAACGGCAACATCGTCATCGAACGCAAGATGCAGCCCCACGACACCTACCGCGCCGGTATGGACATCTACGCTGGCTACATCCAGACGGACTTCTATCCGCTCAGCTCCCTGCTCGTCAACGTCGGCCTGCGCTACGAAATGACCAAGCAATGGGTGGAATACGCCATCGAAGGCGACCAGAAGTACCAGCGTCGCCGCGACCTGAACAAAAACGACTTCTTCCCCACCGTCAATCTGAAATACACCATGAACGAACGGAACAACCTGCGTATGTCGCTCTCGCGCACCGTGACGCGCCCTTCGTTCATCGAGATGGCTCCCTTCCTCTATCAGGAATCCTACGGTTCGGCACAGATCCGCGGTAACGAGGAGCTGCAGAACGGCTACAACTACAACTTCGACCTGCGCTACGAACGCTTTGGCCAAAATGGCGACATGCTCTCAGCAACGGTTTACTACAAATTCCTCGACAACCCCATCGAACGTATCCAGAAGCTGCAGGGCGGAGCTACCATGCACTCCTTCCAGAATGCCGACCAGGGTATGGCGACGGGCGTAGAACTCGAATTCCGCAAACAGCTGGTGCGCGACCTGCGCCTGGGTGCCAACGTCTCCTACATGTACACCAACGTGAAACTGCCCGAAGGCGGCGCCTACACCAACAAGGACCGTTCGCTGCAAGGAGCCTCACCCATCCTGCTGAATGCCGACCTCACCTACTCGCCTCGCTTCGACGAAGACCGCCAGCTCAACCTGTCGCTCCTCTACAATCTGCAGGGCAAGCGCATCCATGCCGTCGGCGTGTCACAGCTGGGCGACATCGACCAGATGGCTGTCCATACGCTGAACTTCAATGCCAGCTACAGCTTCAACCGCCACCTCAGTGCCCGCCTCCAAGTCAGCGACCTGCTGAACCGCGCCATCGTCTTCAAGCAGGAAGTTCCCAAGACAGGCGAATATGTGGAAGTAGAACGCTTTAAGGAAGGAACAGCCTTCGAAATAGGTATCAGCTATAATTTCTAATCACATTCAAGACAAAATCATACATTACTCTATAACTTAAAACTTTAAATTATGAACAGAAAATTGTTTTCAATGGCCCTTTTGGCCGGTATGACACTCTTTGCCGCATGTAGCGACGACGAAACAACCAACAACGGTGACAACAACGGTATTGCCGATGGCACAACCCTGAGCGGCACTGTCACCGAAGACGTTACCCTGAAATCTGGCAACACTTATAAACTGAGCGGCGCCTATACCGTAGAAGAAGGCGCTACACTGAACATCGAACCGGGTGTAAAAATCATTTCTGTCTATGACGACAACGTAGACTACATCCTCGTTAAACAGGGAGCTAAAATCAATGCCAAAGGTACGGCAGACGCTCCTATCGTAATGACATCCGAGAAAGAGGAAGCAGGCGCTTGGGGCGGTATCCACATCTGCGGACGTGCCCACACCAATGCCGAAGGCGGTAAGGGAAGCTCTGAAATCGGCGGTGCCGAATATGGAGGCAACGACGACAAAGACAACTCAGGAACGCTGCAATACGTACGCCTGGAGTACACAGGTTATGCTTTCGATGAAGAACACGAAGCCAACGGCATCAGCTTCTATGGCGTAGGCAACGGAACAACAGTAGACCACTGTGTAGCCTACAAAGGATCGGACGACGGTTTCGAATTCTTCGGCGGATCGGTCAACATCAGCAACATGGTAGTCATCAGCTGTAGCGACGACTCGTTCGACTGGACGGAAGGATGGAACGGTACGGCTACCGACCTCGTGGCTTATCAGGAAGCAGAAGCTACTCTGGGCTACGACTGTGACTGCCTGATCGAGGCCGACAACAACGAAAACAACTACAGCGCTACTCCCATCGCTCATCCTACACTGAAAAATCTCATCCTCGTAGGCAACGGTGGTTCCAAGCAAGGCGTACGCCTGCGTCGCGGTACCCAAGTTACGATGGACAACGCACAGATTTGTGGCAAAGGCAAGGCGCTGACCGTAGAAAGTACTGAAACCGAAACTGCGCTGACCGATGGTACTTCCAGCATCATTAACACCACCATCGCCAACAATGTAGATAGCGAAAAAGGCATCTACACCAACGATGTCTTTGCTGCAGCTGAAGGCAACAAGGTAGACGCCAACCTGAGCTATGCTTCATTGGACGACATCAAAGCCGCTTGCGACTGGATGACAGGCAACTGGGTAAAATAATTCCCTCATCAAATAAAACTTGCAGAATTGCCCAAGTTTACGATATCAATCGTATTCTTGGGCAATTTATCTTTTCCAGCTGCTCAAGTAGCTGTTTACATCTTTCTTCATCCGAAAGCATTGCTTTATCCGATGCAAAAAATGGGTTTCGACCCCTCGAAATACACATTCCCGTTTCAAAAAATGGGTTTCGACCCCTCGAAATGCATTTTCCCGTTTCAAAAAATGGATTTCGACCCCTCGAAATGTACTTTTCCGTTTCAAAAAATGGGTTTCGACCCCTCGAAATGTACTTTTCCGTTTCAAAAATGGGTTTCGACCCCTCGAAATGCCCCGAATCAAGAAACAACGGTGAAAGCCGTCCGTTTCATCCTTCGATAAACATAGATGAAAGCAGGAATGAGGAAAGCATCGGCAAAGACCCAAGCCGTCGGATCGCCGAAGCAAACGGCAATGTACCCCCAGGCAGGCACGGCAATGACACTGACCAAAATACGGGCTATCATCTCGGACACACCCGAAAGCATGGCCAAATTGGTGAAGCCAGATCCCTGGATAGTGTAGCGCAGGATGCAAAGCAATCCCAACACAGGAAAGAAACAAACGGCGGCATGAAGGAACAACACGGCATCAGCCAAGATTTCCACCTCGGAAGCATCCACAAAGAGCCGTACAAACATGCGCGAACCCGGCATGAGCACGCAGAAGGTAAATGCCCAATAAATCATCATCATCAGTGCACTGGACTTCACGCCCAGCCAAATGCGCTCAGGTTTGCCGGCACCATAATTCTGACCGGCAAAGGTAGCCATGGCAATACCCAGACTTTCGAAGGGACACATAAAGAACATCTTGATGCGGATCGCAGCCGAATAGGCGGCTACACAGGCGGTACCCAACGCATTGTTGGCACTCTGAAGCATGATGCTGCCAATGGCGGTAATAGAAAACTGAAGTCCCATAGGTACACCGATAGAAAGCATGGTACGCGCCAGACGACCGTCAAAACGTCGCTCGGCAGGTGTCGTGCGAAGAATGTCGAAATGGCGCATCATGTAAAAGTAACACAAGATTGCCGACACCCCTTGGGCTATCAGCGTGGCAATAGCAGCACCAGCTACTCCCCACCCCAACACAAGAATGCAGAAAAGGTCGAGCAAGATATTCAGCACGGTAGAAAACAACAGAAACCAGAAAGGCGTCTTGCTGTCGCCCAATGCACGAATGACACTGGAGAGAAGATTATAATAAAAAGTACAAGGAATGCCTATAAAGGTGACCAGCAAATAATAATAGGCATCATCAAAAATATTTTCAGGCGTGCGTATCAGACGTAAAATCCAGCCGCAAAGCAAGGCTGTAACCACCGCCAACGACACGGACATGACCGCCGCCAACTTAAGGCTGACTGCCACATAACGACGCATGGTGACATAGTCGCGTGCACCAAACTTCTGTGCCACAGGGATGCCAAATCCTCCGCAACAGCCGTTACAGAATCCTAAAATCAAGAAAACAACCGAAGTACTGGCGCCAACCGCCGCCAACGGATTGATACCCAAAAATTTTCCGACAATAGCAGCGTCAACCATCGAATAGGTCTGCTGCAACAGATTGCCCATCAGCAGGGGCAACGCAAAATAAAAAATTTGCGGCAGGGTACGTCCCTCCGTCATTTCCACCGACTTAGCCATGTATGTATTCTCCTGAAATCGGGTGCAAAATTAGCAAAAAAAGGAAAGCAGACGAATTGATTTATATCAAATAGCATCAGGCAGGTCACTCGCATTCAGCACTGTACTTTGAGCCAGATATTCAGGCGTGGGAGCATAAATATACATCACACTTCCGTCCTTGATCGCATCAATAATGGGACGTGACAATTTCTGCGGCAAAGCAGGGCATCCGAAGCTGCGTCCCAGCCTTCCACCCCGACTGGCCACTGAAGGATCGGCATAGGCTGCACCATGTACTACGATAGCCCGCTCGCGAGCACGGTCATTGATACCTTTCTCCAATCCGTCAAGAAGGAGAGAATAACCGTTACTTCCCTGATAAGTGGAGCCGGTAAGATAGAAGCCAAGGGAACTTTTATAGGAGCCGTATTCATTGGAAAAAGAAGTGGCATAGTTCTCACCACTATTTTTCCCATGGGCAACAACAGAGGAGAAAAGCAAACGGCGCCGAGCCATATCGAACACAAAAAAGCGTTCGGCCGTGGAAGGCAGCGAGAAATCTATCAGCGTCAATACGTCGCGCTTACGCCCTTCAATACGCTGATAACCCGTTACGGCTTGTCGGAAGGCTTTCCAGTTGACTACGCCTTCCAGTCCCATGTCGTGGTAAAGACTGCGGCAGGCATCCGCTTCCGAAACAAGAGAAGCTGTCGGACGTTGAGATACGCCGCCTTCCTCCCGCCACATTGTACACGGAAGTAACCACAACAGACACAAAAGGATATATCGTAACTTCATTCTGGAAAATCCTAAAACGTTCGGGCGCAAAATTACAGAATTTCGTCCGAACGTCTGTCAGACAGATAGTTAAAAGTGACAAATGCTCTTTCCTCTATTCAATGACAACCACTAACGCTTGCTCCACAGGCGCCCAATCAAAAATGAATTTTGAATGAGACGTGGCATTACGTACACACATGTGTGAACGAGGCGTAGTACCCAGCGACCAACTATACTCTATCATGGCTGTACGCGGCACATTGACCGGCACTCCATGGATGTAGGCACCATTGGTGAAACGGCTGGCATAGGGAGCATATCCCCCCGTTTCAGCCGAACCATCTTTCAGGAAAACCATACGTGTCTTCTTTTGCTGAACGAGATACATGCCAAGAGGAGTTTCCTGCGCATAGGGTGGCGCATGCCGACCTGTCGTAGCAGGGTTCATGCTGCGTATCTTCCATTCTCCTCTGCCCGTCCGCTCCAATGTAGCAATGTTTTGGTCACGACGATCGACAAAGATGACATGGTGAAAAACGGTGGTATCCGCCAAGGGTTTCAGATAACGTTCAGGTACAAGCCATTCTTCTTCGAACGTAGCCGGCAGGATACGGCAAAAGCTACCTTCACGCCCCTGCAGATAGGCGATGGTGCCATCACGCCCGTAACGTTCGGGAGTCAACGTATCAGTCAAAAGATAAAGAGGTACAGATTGATAACGCTCCACACCCAATGTATCGGCTACACGACGGTAGGCATTACGTACATAGCGACGCACCAGCGGAGCTTCACTATTCAAATTTCGATAATTCTGCAACACGACCCAGCGAACAGAATCCTGCTGCATGTTTTCAATATAAGCCAGACACTTACGCATCACCTCCCATTTGAAAGAACGCACCGTGTCTTTATAAGGATAAACGTCGTCCAAAGTATATTTGTCGTAAAGCAGTTCTTTGGTCAATATCACATCAGAAGCCTTTAACAAAGACACTTCAGGCAAAATTATTTCTTCCCTTGCCGATAATGTATCATGTTTCTCCTCCATTCTCTCCCCCAAGGTTGCCGAATCGCCAACAACCTGTGCCTCTCGCTGCCTGCCACAAGCAACCAGCAAACTAATAACAGACAATAAAAGGACAAAATGTTTCATAACAAATATTTGATTGTCAAATCAAAACAACTCTATCAACTACATTGTTCACAAAAATACGGACGGACCTTCAAGCTATACCAACCAGCTCTATAAATCTTTTGACAAATATAAAATTTATTTTGTATCTTACCAAGTTTGCAACCAAGTTGCATCCTCAAAACCTTACCTTTGTAGCAGGTAAAACAATACAAAAAAAAAGATGAGTTGCCAATGTTGTTCGCACAATCACGTGCACACCGCCTGTTGCAGGCAAAAAGGTTTTATAGAAGCATATGGTCGGATGATGTTATCAGGACTATTACTGATTGGAGGTATCATATTACAAGCCACAGAAGTTACCCTGTTTCAACAGAAAGGTATACCCCTCGTCTGGTATCTGGCTGCCTACCTGCCTGTAGCCCTCCCTGTATTGAAGGAGGCTTGGGAAGGACTGGCTCAAGGAGAATACTTTAACGAATTTACCCTGATGTTTATTGCAACCATCGGTGCTTTTGCCATCGGCGAATACCCCGAAGGCGTAGCGGTAATGCTTTTCTACTCGTTAGGAGAACACTTTCAGGACAAGGCAGTAAACAAAGCCCGTCGAGACATCCGTGCTTTACTCGATATCCGTCCAGAAAAGGCTGTTGTCATCCGCAACGGACAGGCTATAGAGGTCTCCCCACAAGAAGTACAGACAGGAGAAGTGATTGAAGTCAAAGCAGGCGGACGTGTTCCCCTCGACGGAACTTTATGTAATGAGAACGCCAACTTCAACACGGCAGCCCTGACTGGTGAAAGTCTACCCCGCGATATAAAGAAAAATGAAGAAGTGCTGGCCGGTATGATTTCTACAGAACGGACAGTACAGATCCATGTCACACGACCCTTTGCCGACAGTGCCTTGTCGCGCATTCTACGTATGGTACAGGATGCCTCGGAGCGGAAAGCACCCGCCGAACTGTTTATCCGCAAGTTTGCCCGCGTCTATACGCCTGTCGTCACCGCCCTGGCAGTTCTTATCGTCCTTATCCCTTGGCTCTGGTCGCTATGCGGCGGCACCTTCGATTATGTGTTCAGCGATTGGCTCTACCGTGCATTGGTCTTTCTGGTTGTATCGTGCCCCTGCGCACTAGTGGTCAGTATTCCGCTGAGTTATTTTGGAGGTATCGGAGCTGCGTCACGACAAGGCATCTTGTTCAAAGGAGGAAACTATCTAGATGCTATCAGCCGTATCAATACTGTTGTGTTCGACAAAACCGGCACCCTGACCCGAGGCGAATTCGATGTGCAAACTTGCGTACCTCAGCCTGGTATCAGCGGAGAACGCCTTATCCAGTTAGCCGCCTCGGCAGAACAGGACAGTACGCATCCATTGGCAGCAGGTTTGATACGCTACGCCCAAACTCATCGTATCAGCCTATTGTCCATATCAAATGTTGAAGAAATGGCTGGTTGCGGCATACAAGCCACCCTCGACAATCAAACAGTATTGGTAGGAAACATTCACCTGCTGGAACGTGAAGGCATCGCCTATCCTTCAGCCTTGCATGAAGTAAAAGGAACAATCGTAGCATGTGCTACCAATGGCCGATACATCGGCTATCTCACCCTGACCGACACCTTGAAAGCCGATGCCCGACAGGCCATCAACGAACTAAAGGAGTTGAACATCAAAAAAATCCAGATACTTTCGGGCGACAAACAATCCATTGTCACTACCTTTGCACAGCAGCTAAGTATTGAACAGGCCTACGGAGATTTACTGCCCGAAGCCAAGGTGAAACATATAGAAAACTTGAAGCAAGACAACACTTGCCGTATAGCTTTTGTCGGCGACGGCATCAATGACGCACCTGCCCTGGCCTTGAGCCACGTAGGCATTGCCATGGGAGAATGGGGAAGCGACGCAGCCATCGAGACAGCCGACGTCGTGATACAGACCGACCAGCCCTCACGCATCGCCACCGCCATACGAACTGGACGACAAACACGTCGCATTGTCTGGCAGAACATCCTGCTTGCATTGGGAGTTAAGATAGCCGTATTGGTACTGGGAGCAGCTGGAATGGCAACCTTATGGGAAGCCGTATTTGCTGATGTAGGAGTTGCTCTGCTGGCCGTACTCAACGCCATGCGCATACAGAAACTGATAAAATGAAAGAATATATGGAGGAAAATACTTATCTGGAATTATTGACCAAACGCGAAATACAACCAACTGCCATAAGGTTGCTGGTGCTGAAAGCCATGATGCAGGCCGGTCAGTCTGTTTCGCTGGCCGATCTGGAAGACAGACTCGACACCGTGGACCGTTCAAGCATCTTCCGCACCCTCACCCTCTTCCTGTCACACCACCTCATCCACAGCATCGACGACGGAACAGGTTCATTCAAATATGCCGTATGCAGCTCGTCGTGCTCATGCGAAGTGAACGACCTGCACACTCATTTCCATTGTGAGAAGTGCAACCGCACCTTCTGCTTTACCAACATTCCCACGCCGATGGTAAAACTGCCTGAAGGCTTCAGCCTCCACAGCATCAACTATGTACTGAAAGGCATTTGTCCGAATTGTGCTGCGAAAGAACATCAAAAGGGCCTTTGAACAACTACAAGTTCAAAGGCCCTGCTATCAGAATTCCGATATAGTGGAGCTGGAGGGAACTTCAACCCTTTCGTTAACCAACTGAATCAGATATTGTTATAAAAGTGTCTATTTGTATATAAGTCTGTTTTTGTATATTTCTGTATTATTCAAATTTTCTTATCCAAACCACACAGCAAACGTAATTTATTTACGTATTTATCCCATAATTCAGGTATAAGTTTACCGTTTTGATAAGGATTCGTACCATCATCATAGAACCATAGCTGACTACATTCACCTTTTTCATCGGTATTTATTCTGCCTTCAGCCAATTCCTCTAACAGTTCTTTAGTAATACCAGTATAAGAACAATAATAGGTTGAATGTTCATCTATTGTTTCGTTTAAAGAATTACCTAAAGATGTGTACTCTCTATTAAAAAACATCCACTCACCGCGGTCGTTTTTCCTCATGCCATAAGGCAAGTTAATTCTTAAAAAATCACTCAGTGCCATATAATCTATTTTAGTGTTTTCTTTTCTAATAAAAATGTAATCTCAGATATAGCTGATGCTATAGATTTACATTTTTCTTTTAGCTCTTTTTGAGAATCTATCATATCATGAGACAGATCTAAAAGTGAGTTTTCTAAATCTTTAGTAGCAATTGATTGTACCAATGTAGACACTACTTCCGGATGAGATTCAACAAAGGTTTTACCATATTTATCTGATAGGCGATCATACACAGAATCCCAATAATAAAAGACTTCATTAATATGTTCTTCCATTTTTTCCGAGTAAGACTTTCTTTCTACTTTCATAACTAATTACTATTATTTATTCAGTATTTCTAAATTGTTATCTCCAAAAACAAGCTTAAGAACCTGTTCTTTCCGGTCTTTCTTCAGTTTAATCTGAAGGATAGCTTCCACGCCTTCATTCTCTTGTCCCGGCTCAACATATCGAACCGGCCACGTAAACAAGTCTATGACACGAACGCCCAAGCAATCTGCGATTATCTCAAGTTCGGAAACTTTCAATTCACGTTTTCCACGCTCAAGATTGCTTAAGACAGAAGGGTCAACAAAAAGTGCTTCAGCTAAAACTTCCTGAGTGACACCTTTTTCAATTCTTATTTTCTTTATATTATCTATTATGTTCATATTTATAAAGTTAGATGTTATTCCTGTTTTGTAGCATGAGAAATACTCGATACAAAATGAGATTATCTCATATTTTTCTTGCGATATCCACATTAATATGCTATGTTTGCACCGTGAAACTGAGATTTACACATTGAAGTTGTGATTATCACAACAAAACAACAAATTATTAATAAGGTTTTCAATCATTATGGTATTTAGAGACTATATTAAAAGCCTGCCAAACCAGCAGTTTGACACAATTAAGAAGCTGGCTGAATTGACCTCGTCGTCAGTAGTATCCGTGTACAGATGGATGAATGGAAATACAACTCCTCACCCATTAAAGCAGAAAGTAATTGCCGAATACCTCGGTATGAGTGTAGAAGAACTATTCCCAACGAAGCAATGAAAGACCTGGCAAACACCGAATTCTACAACACCCCCGAAGGTGAAGTTATGGTTAAGCCCGTCGGGCAACCAGCATACGTACTGACGGAGAACTGCCGCGACATTATATGCGAGTTACTGGCCATCATCCGCGAGCGGTACCCCAAGACGCACACGGCACTGATGAAGCTTTACTCAGCCAGCTCGATGAATCGGATAGCCTACGAATACAAGGTGGTGCATCGGTTCATCCGATGCAACTTCGGCGACTATAACCAAGGTGCCATTGACATCAACCATAACGGAACATTCCAGTTCGAGGAAGTAGGATGCCCGTTGCGTGGAGAATGTCCGCTGGAAGGCGTAGTATGCAAGCCAGAACTCGACACCCATCTCTCAGATCGGGAAATGGATGTATTCCGTTTGTATGCAAAAAATCACCAAACGGAACAGATTGCTAACGAACTGCATCTATCTCCATGTACGGTGAACCGACACCGGGAAAACATCAAGGCCAAGCTACGGGTAAACACCGTTTCCGAAATGGTTGCTTACTGGTATGCAAACCACCTGAAATAAACTCATGATATGAATCATCTTGATATAGCCCGAGCCTCCTGTGAAGGCCGCGAGGGCACCCACCCCGCACTACGTCCGAATGGTAGCGGACTGATGGCTATCACCATCCTCGCAAGCGACGGCGGTTCGAATCCGACATGCGGGACACGACGATTTATGAACCTACAAAAAAACTGTATGAAGATGAAAACAGAAAAGCTTTCACTGGACACCCGGGTGGCCAACGCGCTGGTGGCCCGAATCACCGAAGAGCGATGGCCGGTGCACGCACAACTGGGCATCCCCTTCCGCACGGAGAACGGCAACCACATGGCGGACGTCACCGTGGAGTATGAAGACGACTTCCAGTTCGGTGAGAAACTGGACGAGACCATCAACCGAGTATTCAATCTAACACCTGAAGAACCATGACCGTACAGGAACTGATAGAACGCCTCGAGGAGTGCGACCCAGAAGCAGAAGTAGTAATGGATGTTGGGACACTGAACCTTGTATTTGTAAACAAGGTGGAAGAGAATTACGAATATAATACCGTTATTATAAGTTGAATCCTATGGTACGCAAACCTTTTACACAGGAGGAGGTTGAGCAAATCCGCCTCCTATACCCCGACCATAGTACACGCGAAATAGCGCAGCTACTTGGACGTAAAGAATGCAGTATTTATAGTAAAGCTTTCTCGATGGGATTGCGAAAGACCGCTGAACATATCAAGCGCATTAACCGTGAGAATATTGACAATCTTCGTATCCATGGAAAAGCACACCAGTTCAGTAAAGGGCATGTCCCGGCTAACAAAGGTCGGAAGATGTCTCCAAAAGTATATGAACGATGTCGCAACACAATGTTTCGCAAGGGGCATAAGCCCCACAACACTCGCCATGATGGAGCTGAAAGCATCCGGGTTGATAATAACGGACATCGATACATCTATGTCCGCATCGCCGAAGGCAAATGGATACCGAAACACATACAAGTATGGACACAAGCCAACGGTCCAGTTCCCAAAGGATGCAATATCGTTTTCCGAGACGGTGACACGCAGAACTGCACGCTTGAGAACCTCGAGTGCGTCAGTGATGCCGAACTGATGCGTCGCAATACGCTACACAACCTCCCGGTAGAGGTACAAGAATTGATATACCTGAAGTCCAGGCTAACCAAGGCCATTAATGAAACCATTAAACAACAAAAACCATGAGCGCACTTGACAGACTGAATGAAATGGTCGGTAAACCATTCCTTTACAAGAATGAGGAAGTCGTTGTCTTGAATTACTGCGAAGGTACCGGTGACGACGGAGACGAAGTCGAAATCTATCTGAACAACGGTACTACGCTTGTATTCAGTTACATCAACCTCCCGGGCAAGCTGGAGAAGTTCAAACCCGTATCGGCACAGGTCATTGTACTGGCCAACAAACGGCTCGACAGCGTATCAACCGTGAACCCCACCATCATCCAACAACTTCGTGACACCGTAATGCAGCAGATTGAAGCTGTAAAGAAAGACCCATCTGCAGTAGCTCAAGCCAAGCAAGTATTCCAGGGTGTGAACACGCTCGTGAACCTGGCCAAGACTGAACTTGAATACCGGAAGTATATAAATGGAATCGATAAAGAATAGGGAAAAATGCATTGACTGCTATCTCTACGAACAAGTTATAGCAATGACGCCATATCTTAAGAAAACTACATATTGCTTGACTGGTGGTAAAATCGTATCAGTTCGTTCAGACCGGACAGTCGCTTGTGATAAATTTAAACCAAAAACCAAATAAATAAAATGAATAACGTATATAAACCAAGCTTGAAGGCCGGTGCCCGTGTTCGTGTGCTGGCCACCAATGAACTCGGCACGATTGCCGACAAACAGCTGATCCGAAAGGACGGACAGACGAAAGTATATTGTAATGTGCGACTCGACAAGAAGCCCAACCAAGACACTTGGTTTTTTGCCGACAAGCTGGGTGACACGAAAGATATAACAACCGTTACATTCGCAGATGAAAGAGGTAGGAAACTCAATATGATTGTCACCCAATATTACGACAAAGCTCCCGGTAAAAACGATATGAATGTGGTTCTGGAGACCGAAGATGGAGGAAACCTCTTGGATCACGAAGGTGGATTTCACTTCTGCTTAGCTGCCATGTTGCTCAAGGCATTGGCCGGATCGGAGTAAAATAGTCCGTCCTTGCTCCGAAAAGAAGCAATGAAGATCTTTGTCGCCATGAACCTGACACACCATCTGCCCGATGACGCACGCTCCTGGATACCAACCTACGCAGACCGTATGGGGTGGGAAAAGCTGAAGGAATACTACGACCGTGTATTCCTTCGGCTGGAGCGAATGCGTCCGGGCGAAAAGTTGGTTGTCTGGCAGGAAGTAGTATCCGATAACTACGACTTGTTTTTGCACTGCGCATACACAGCTATCTGTGAGCTGCAGAGCTATGGCATCAACAGCTACTACTTCGACAGCCAGGCGACCGTAATAACCCGACAATGACGCAGGAATACCTGCTAACGATATACAACTATGATTGACGAAAGAATTATCGAACAAATCCTCGACCGGGCCGACATCGTCGATGTCATCGGCGGTTACGTCGAGCTGAAGAAGAAAGGGGCAAACTATGCCGCCTGCTGCCCGTTGCACAAGGAGAAGACACCCAGCTTCATGGTGAACCCAGCACGCGGAACCTGGCACTGCTTCGGGTGCGGAAAGGGTGGCAACGTCATCGGTTTCCTGATGGAACACGATACACTGACCTTTCCAGAGGCTGTCCGGGCACTGGGCAAGCGGTACGGCATCGAGGTGGAAGAGACCAAGCTGACGCCCGAGCAGGAACAGAAACGCATGAAGCGTGACAGCATGTACGTTATCAACCAGCGGTGCTCCGAACACTTCCGGGCGAACCTGTTCAATCCGGCCAATAAGGAGGCTGCTGATTATGTTAAGAACCGGTGGGGAGAGAGATACGCCGAGGAGATAGGCATCGGATATGCACCCGACAGCTGGAACGACCTGCTGCAGTTCGCCCAGGCATCCGGTCTGTCCATCGAGCTGATGACAGAGATGGGCTTGCTGAAGGAGAGGGAGAAAGGTGGGGTGTACGACTTCTTCCGTAATCGTATCATGATACCTATCCGTGACCGCTTCCGGCGCATCATCGGTTTCACTGCCCGCGACAGAAGCGAGGCAAAAGATACGGCCAAGTACCTGAACTCCATAGAGAGTGATGTCTATCATAAGAAGGACAGTATCTTCGGCATAGACCTTGCTCTAAGGCAGGCGTCACAAGAACAAAAATTTTACCTTGTAGAGGGTGGACCGGACGTGATGCAGCTGCAGCGCATCCGCGTAAACAACGCCATCGCCCCGCTGGGAGGAGATTGGACAGAGAACCAACTGGAGCAGCTTAAAAAATACGCCACGAAGGTCTGCTTCCTGCCGGACGCCGACCCGCCAAAGACGGATAAAGGCGAGAAGTTGGGTGCCGGTACCCGAAACGTGATGCGAAACGGATTGCTGGCCATGAAGGTCGGATATGGCGTCACGGTGAAGGAAATCCCCCTGGGCGAAGCGCAGAGCAAAAACGACCCGGACAGCTACTGCACCAGCATACAGAAGTTCCAGGAACTGGAGGAAGTGGACTTCATCCCATGGTATGCCAGATACCTGTTTGCCGATGTCAATACGACCGAAGACCGAAGCAACGCCATCAATACCATTTGCGACATGGTGGCGATGGTGAAGGATGAAGTCAAGGAATCTATGTACATGAAGCAGCTTCAGGAGTTCTATCCTGACAAGAATCTATGGACAAAAGCCCTGAACCGCGCCAAGAAGCTGGAAAAAGCAAAGCAGGTCATCAATGAAAGTAAGAAGATAGACCGTGACCTCTATCAGAAGTACGGATTCTACGAGGAATATGATGCCTACTTCGCCTTGGCCGGAGATAGTGGCAAGGCGGTGCAATGGAGCAACTTCACCATGATGCCGATGTTTCACATCAAGGATTCACTACTTCCGAAACGTCTCTATAAGATAAGGAACCAAAACAAGCAGGAGGAAATCATCGAGATGAAGCAGGAGGACCTGGTATCCCTATCAAAATTCAAAATCAAGGTGGAGGGTATCGGCAACTTCATCTGGCTGGCCACAGAGAAAGAACTGACCAAGCTGAAGATGTTCCTTTACGAACAGACCGAGACAGCCATCGAGGTGACGCAGCTGGGCTGGCAGCGTCAAGGGTTCTTCGCCTTCGGCAACGGAGCCTTCGACACCGAATGGCATGCCGCTGACGAGTACGGCATTGTCCGGCTGAAGGACGGAAACTACTACCTGCCCGGCTGCAGCACCATCTACCGCGACGACGTGAAGCTCTTTCAGTTCGAGCGGAAATTCATCCACACCACTTATAACAATGTCGGCCTGCGGGAGTACAGCGACAAGCTGGTGCAGGTGTTCGGCGATAACGCCAAGGTAGGCATCTGCTTTCTGCTGGCCTCACTTTTCCGCGATATCATTGTCGGCCAGACCAAGAGCTTCCCTATTCTGAACCTGTTCGGCCCGAAGGGAAGCGGTAAGTCGGAACTTGGCCACAGCCTGATGTCTTTCTTCATCATCAAGAATACGCCGCCCAACATTCAGAACGCCACCATCGCCGCCTTGGGCGATGCCGTGGCCCAATGCGCCAACGCCCTGGTGCATATCGACGAATACAAGAATAGCATCGACCTGGACAAGCGCGAGTTCCTGAAGGGTTTGTGGGACGGCACCGGCCGCAGCCGCATGAACATGGACCGGGACAAGAAGCGCGAGATAACCAGCGTGGACTGCGGCGTTATCCTGTCTGGACAAGAAATGCCAACAATCGACATCGCTTTGTTCTCCCGTCTGATCTATCTGACCTTCACAAAAACTGAGTTCTCTACGGCTGAAAAACAGGCTTTTGACCAGTGCAAGGCCATGCGTGACCTGGGCCTGTCGCACCTTACGCTCCAGCTGCTCCGTCATCGGTCAAAAATGGAGACAGATTTCTCGGCCAACTACCGGCAGTGCATGAATGATCTGAACGACCGGCTGAAGGGTGAGACCATCGAGGACCGCATCCAGCGAAACTGGGTGATACCCTTGGCAGCTTTCCGCACGCTGGAGGCGGTGCTCGATGTGCCGTTCACCTACCGTGAGCTGCTGGATATATGTGTGTCTGGTATCATCCGTCAGAACCGGGAGTGCAAGAGCAACAACGAGCTGGCCAACTTCTGGAATGTGGTCAGCTACCTGCAGCAGGATGGCGAGATATTCCTGGAGTCCGACTTCCGAATCGACTACCTCGACCGGCTGAAGACCAATAAGGTCAAAGACCTGGTATTCCAACGTCCGAAGCCTATCCTGCGAATGCGCACCGACCGCATCTTCATGCTTTACAAGAAGTTCTCCAAGCAGGTGGGGGACTCCGCCCTGCCGACTGAATCCCTCAGTTTCTACCTCGAGAACAGCAAAGAATACTTAGGAGTGCAGAACTCCGTGCGCTTCAAGAACATCCTAAAGGGTGTTGAAGTAACGAAGGAGTATGAAGCCGGTGGGCAGAAGGTTTACCGAAAAACAAGTATGACCAAACAGGCACTCTGCTTCGACTACTCGGAGCTGATGGCCAACTACGGTATCAACCTCAATGTTGACACAGGCGTGTCGATTGAGGATGACCCAGGGGGAAGTGACGAAGGCCCCTATAAATTCTAATTCGTATGCATAGTTGTATCAGCCCTGGCCTGTGAAGGTCGGGGCTTTTTTGTGCCTGTTCGGGGTGTGTTTGGCTTCTCTGACGGGGCAAAAAATGCTTCTACACTTTCTACACTTTCTACAACGTTATAAATCAGTAAGATAACATTTAAAAACACCTTCTACAAGTTTCTACAAATTTCTACAAAATGCCACTTTTCTTCATTTCTTCTACAAAACTACACTTTGTAGACGAATTTTCTGCAGATTTTTCATGCTTGAAAACTTGTTAAGTGCTTGATTTACAAACGTAAAATGGATTTGTAGAAAGTGTAGAAGGTGTAGAAGCCGAAATGTATGTGTAGAAATTGCCTTATAATGATTGAAATATCGTTTATTATTTGTATATTTGTATGAAAACCAGTAACTTACAAGATGAAACCAACTGTTACCATTGAATTGCAACCCTATCTTCACGATTTCCTCTACCATGAGTTCGGATGTCCGCGATCAGACGAAGCTGTTGTCATCAAGGCTTCGAATGACATGGGCCGGTTCATCCAGTCGATGATAACCGTGACTGATAGACCACCCAAACAGGCCATCAAGGAGAACCCAATAACATTAGCACTCCCTGTGCAGGAGTGGAATCACTTCCTCTTCCGTGATAATTTTATCTATATCCCGGAATGGAAGCAGAGATTGATTCAGAATTATGTCGAAGCCTCCTTCAGGCTTCGGATCCGTGAATATTTCATGGCGGGGTATGCCAAAGGGTACAAACAAGACCGTATCATTCGAGCCTTCCTGATGGCTTACAATATCAAGAATAATGTGACAAACTACGACCAGGTGAAAAAGTACGATTATCGGAATCGGCAGAAGGCTATAAAAGAGGTCAAAAAAGATATTCAAAACGTGCTAAAATCTTAATATTTTTTAGCAGATTAATTTGTAAGCAAAAACAAGAAACCCCATTCAATTTTACTTAAACCAGCAGCAAAAATGAGTAATCATACCAAGAGAAATCAGATATGCGGATTGAAGTTTATTCCGCTGGCTGAAGCCGAGATTCTCAATCTTCCTGGAAGTGACTCAATAAAAGTTAGCGGAGCCCTGACAGAAATCCCCATTGCCTCCGGTGAATTTACCGAAGAGCAGACTAATGGTTCTCCTGCAAAACAGACCTTATCTGCGAATGTTACAGATACCGGACAGGACACGAGTTCCAATTTACATCAATTATTCAGTCAAGAGGGTATCTTAGTCATCCAACTGACTTCTGGAGAACAAAAAGTCGTCGGTACCGATGAATTTCCGGTACTCGTTACCATGACCCAATCTGGATCTCCAGCAGCTTACCAACTTACTTTTGACCGAGAAAGCCCTGAACCTGCTAAATTTTTGCAGTCCTTTTGACGAGAAAATGCCATTGTAATTTTGTATCGGTTTTCAATAGGTAGTTTTACAATGGCATTTTCATCTTTATATAGCGCGGTTTGTCGTGGCAAATGGTTCCTCCGCTTCCAGGACGTTGACGCCAACATCCCGTTGGTCGATAAACTGCTGGAGCGGAGCATGTCTGCCGAAGATAGCAGTACGCTCTCCGAGCGCAAACCGCTTGCCTATACTTATTATCACAAGGGGGCAAAGTCTAAGAGCGGAAACCGTTTTGCAGATGCTCCCAAAGGAAGCTCCGCCATCATACCCGTACATGGTATCTTACTTAAATACGGTACCATGTGCAGTTATGGCACCACGGAGTATGCGGATATGGTGCGCGAAGCTGTCGATTCAAACAATATCTCATCCGTCATTCTTGACATCGACTCCGGTGGCGGTAGCGTGGATGCGATCGCACCTATGCTTGATGCTATCAGTTATGCCCGTACATCCGGCAAGTCTGTGGTGGCATATTGCGATCTGTGCGCTTCAGCGGCCTACTACATCGCATGCTATTGCGACGAAATTATCGCATCCAACGAAGTTTCTTCCGAATTCGGAAGCATCGGCGTAATGATGAGTTTCATGGATTATGCAAAATACTACGAAAATGCAGGTGTCAAGATGCACACGGTTTACAGCAACTTGTCTGACTACAAGAACCTGCCCTTCGAAATGGCAAAGAAAGGTGAGTACGACAAAATCCGGGATGAAGAACTTGACCCATTGGCCAAAGACTTCCAGGAAGCCGTCAAGACGCATCGGACAAACTTGAAAGTTGACACCGAGGGCATCCTTCGTGGGCGTATGTTCTACGCCCGCCGTGCTGTTGAGGTCGGTCTGGCTGATTCCGTGGGTTCACTGGCCTTTGCGGCACAAAGAGCCGAACAAATCAATAAGCAAGCGATAGTTAACGAATATATTCACTCTAAATCGTAAAGTTATGTTTAGCAAAGTGTTAGGTGTGGTACTTTCGTTTCTGGGAATTTCCGCTTTCGCCAAAGACGAAAATGGAAAGTCCATTCTGCTCGACGTTCAGCGCGAGCAGTTGAAACAAAAGTATGGTGAGCTGTTCTTGCAGAGCTTTGAGAAAGATTTGCAGGAATTTGAGAAAGACGGTGCATCCGCCGAGTCAGCGGTTACACCGGAAGTGGTGGCTTCGCTCGAATCCGAGCGTGACGAATACGCAAGGCTGTTGGCCGAATCTCGGGCAAGATTGAAGAAGCTGGAAGAAGAGAAGGTTCAGTTTGAAGCTGCAATCAAGGAGAAGGATGCCCAAATCGAAAAGATGGGTAAAACAGAAGAACCTGCCGACGGCCAGGCCGTACAGGCACAAAACGGTGGTAAAATGCCTAAGTTCAAACCGGACATGTCACTGATGCACAACCAGTATCTGGAGGCTGCTTTCAAAGGTGCTGCTTATAGTGGCAATGATACCATTGACACGAAAGAACTGCAGCAGGAATTCGGCAAGTATGTAGCAGCCGAGCGTTTGCAGATTATGATGGACTTGCTGGGTAAAACAGAGTCCATTCAGTACATGTCCACCATCGTGACTGACAAAACCGAAGTACGCGCCGTGCAGTCAGATATTGACTCCGTACTTCAGGCATTCGTCCCGAAATGGACACCGAAAGGAAAGAGCAAATTCACGCCACTTGTAATCAAGAACTACAAGTGTAAGATTAACGTATCTATCACTCCATCCGATATCATGGAGGATATTCTCGGATATCTTTATGACGAAAACCTTGACCCGAAGGATATGCCGGTAGTGAGGTACATTATCTACCAGCTTATCATCCCGAAGTTGGACGAAGAGCGCGAAATAGCCCTGGCTGTCGGTGAGTACAAGGAGAACACTGCTACCAACGATGGCGATCCTGCCGGAGCTGCCAACGAAACAATGGATGGTTATGTTACTCAGTTGAAAGCACTCAAGGAGGCAAGCAATGACAAAGTGACCTGGTTGCTCGATGGTGAGAAGTTGTCCGATGAAACATTGTTGGCCCAGATCGACAAGGCGGTTGATCAGGTGAAACCTTTGTACAAGAAGAAAACAATGTTCATCCATGCCGACCCGGACATTGTGACCAGATACAGCAAGGCATATCGCGAAAAGTACCCGTGGCTGAAAAACGAAGACGGTGAGAAAGTCAAAGTTGACTTCTCGAGGTTTACCTTTGCTCCGCTCGAAGGCATGCGCGGTACCGGTGTGTTCTTCATCACGCCCAAAGAGAACTTTAAGCATTTGAAGAGCAAGAACCCGCAGAATACCAAAATCCGCATGGAGACCTATCACTACGACGTGCATGTCATGGCCGAGTGGTGGGAAGGTACCGGATTCTGGCTGGCCGAAGCTATCTTTGCCTACATTCCTCCCACTGATGAAGAAGCTGAATCAAGCCAGGGAGGTGGTGTATAATCGTAACGAATAGGAGGTTTTATTATGGCTGAAGCATATAGCATGATATCAGTACCCCGCAAAAATAACAATGAGGGGCGCGCATCCGGCAAAAAGTCCTACATCATCATCTTCCGTTGGGATGATGTCAAGACTTTTACTAAGGATGAAAAAGGTGTGAAGGTGACCGCCTTCGAGTTCCAAGCTGACAAAAAACCGGTGGCCGTTTATGCGACGGACAGTACCATCAACATCTACCATACGGCAGAAGGCGATGATGACGCCCGTGGCTTCATTCATCACGTGGATTTCGACCATCCGGGATCGGAAGTCGAATGGGATGAGTTCGTCAACAACAATGTGAACGAAAATCTGGGTGCCATCGTGATTAATTGCAAGGGTGACGACTGCAAGATTGCCGGTACTCCCTGCACGCCACTCAAGATGTCCACCGCTGAAGGTCAGGACAACAACGAGGCCAACAAGACTACCATCAACCTGGCTAGCTCATTGCGAGGTGACACCCTTGGCCGTATTGCCAAGTCACTGATACCGGTGACTGACAACGAAGAAATAAATGCCATCCTTGGATTGCCTTCTGCGGCAGAATCCAGTCAGGGTGGCGGAGTCTGAATCTTTTTTAGTGGTTTGATAGATATCCGATCGGAGGGGCGCAGCCATATGGTTGCGCCTTTTTTGTCCTTTTCCGTATTGCAATTGCAAATTACCTTTGCCTTGTAACAAAAAACAAATCGTATGAAAGAAGAAAAACAAGAAGGCGTTATTGCCACGGAAGAAATGGCTGCAAAAATCGCGGATAGCTCATTTAATATTGTGCAGACGGATGTGCTCATGGCTACACACACCTCTGTTGTCATTCCCTACTGCAAGGAATTTGCACAGGGCAAGGAGTTGCTTTACGCCCTGCGTTCCTGGGATAAAAACTGCTGTTTCCCTGCCGACTTCGTTGTGATCGGCGACAAGGAAGACTGGTTTTCCGACGAAATCCACTTCATCGAATGCCCGCGCGTGTCCGACAATCCGTCGGTGGATACCTATCACAAGCTGAAGGTTGCATTGGAGAGAGACTTGGTGACCGATGACTTCATTTGGACAAACGACGACATCTATGTGCTGCAGCCCATAGACCTTTCGCACATCCAGCTCCCGAAAGTTCTCGGTCCGTTGGATACGTCCAAATACAAGGGATTTTACCGGGAAAACATGCAGCGTACCATCGACTGCCTGAAACAATTGGGAGCTTCCTTCCAGAACTACGGCACGCACACGCCGGTCATGTTCAATAAGGCATCCTGGTTGGGGCTGATTGCGAAGTTGGACGAACAGATAACGCAGGGCATGTTATATACATCCATCTACTTCAACCTGCAACAGCCACAGGTGACGGCTGTCACGTTGGACTGGAGAAAAGACCCTTTCCTGCTGCCTGTAGTCTCTCAGAACCCGAGCACGGAAGTAGTCAAATCTCTCCTTCCGAAGATGTTCCTGAACAATGCCCGTTCCGGTTACTCGCCGTGGCTGGAGTCATTCCTGGAGAAGGAGTTCCCGGCAAAATGCCTGTTCGAGCAGTGAAGAACTTCCTCCGTGCCGTCTTTGAGTGAAGAAGACACGGAGGGACCGTCCTTCCGCGAAGAGTTCCCCTTCCTGAATGAACCGGACTGCCCCATGGAGCTGGAGGCACTTGCCTCCCGCAAGTTCAACCGCTATCATGCTTATGTGCGGTTACATCACGAGCTGAAGGACTGCACTTCCTTGGAGCAGTGTGCCGATGTGAGTCGCCAACTTATAGACAACTACCTGGATAACCGGATGATCTGGGATGAACTGAACTGGTACAAACAGCATCATACCCTGCTTGGCAAACATCCGGCCTTTGCCGAGTTCAACCGCCGCAAGGAGCTGCTGACGTTACCCATCAAGGAACTGCTGCAGCGCAAACGACAGGTGGAGATGAACATCTGGCGGGTGAAGTCGGAGATGAAGAAGGGCGACAAACCTCACCTCGACGCTACACGCCGGGAGAGGCTGGCTGGGTATGAACGTGAACTGGAGGATATCAACCGATTGCTGGAATGAGCTACTATTTTTCACTCGATGATCTTCGCCGGGAGATGGCCGACTCGCACCTGTATTCGCGCAGGTTCGAAGAGATGCTGACCTTCAAACTGAACAACCTGAAGGAACTCTGTGGCCGACTGCCAGGGCCCCGTGAAGCCTTCTTCATAGAAACGAAGAAGAGCTTCACGGCTTTCACGTTCATTGTATATCTCATCAAGCATGCAGGCCGTGTCCGCCATCTCTACATTGCCACCTATTCAACCAACGAACGCATTCTGAATGCCTTGCTTCGTTGGCGCGAAAAAGGTTTGATAGACAGCATCCATCTGCATGTATCAGAGACACTCCAGTTCCGTATGCCGAAAATCTTCGCCCGGTTGGTCGAGCTCCATCACGCCGGTGTACTCACGCTGTCGTACTCCTGGAGTCATAAGAAGATAACCTGCCTCGACACCGAAGCGGGCTTCTTCGTGGTAGAAGGTTCCGGCAACTATGGGGAGAATGCGATGGAAGAACAATATGTTTTCTTACAAGACCGTAACGTATATGAGTTTCACAGCAGACGAATTGGTTAAGTGGCGGGATGCTCCCGCCTGGTTCGACCGTATCGACATCGACGAATACGAGAGACTGGCCGGAATCGGCTACCGGCCCGAACAGATAGCCATGTACTACAACATACCGGCTGAAGATTTCTTGTGGTACTTCAACCTTGTAGGAAGCCCGCTGAAGTACCACTATGACCGTGGCCAGCTCCTGCAGTCAGCCAAAGAGGGCCTGTCCATGTCGGCTGCGGCGCAGACTGGCGAGAATGTCACCCAGGCGCAGCGCTTCGACAAGTTCCGCAAGGCTGCAGGTTACAATAACTCGATTAACAAGATTTTTTTTGATGATATCGGATGATGGGAATGTTTGACCAATCGCACTTCGAAGTGCTTCAGGATTACATCGCTTCAGGCTGTACCATGGAGCTGACGGACGAAGAACTGAACTACTACAATGCGCTTTATGCCTTGGTGGGCATCAACCGAAAGTATGGCAAGGACAATGCCATCGCCTTCTTAATGCACGAACCGTTCAACATGGACCGGATGCGTGCCCGTCGCATGTACACCGAGGCTTTGAATCTGTTCTTCCTCAACGACGCCGTGGAGAACGACGCCCACCGCAACATCATCTTCGACAATCTTCAGAAGGCCGCGCTGGCCGTACTTCAGAATGCCACGTGCGCCAAGGATATGGAAGTCTATGGTAACCTGCTCACACAGGCTGCCAAGATTAAGCAGCTGGACAAGCCCGATCCGGTCAAGCCGAAGGAGATTACCGAGAAGCCCATCAAGGTGTATGACCTTGACCCGTCTGCGGTAGGATTACCCAGTGTCAGCCGCCACGTACTGGCCCGACAGATTGACTCCATGGACCTTCCCGAACGGGAGAAAGAACGATTGCGCCGCGATGCTAATATTATTGATGTCGATATAGAAGAGATGCTCGATGACACGGAAGAAAAAACTAAAGACTACGAATGACGTCGAGGTGCGCTACTCCAACTGGATGGCGCAGCTCATCACCCTCATGATGCCTTGGTCGCTCTACTGGGTGGCCGGTCGTGCCAGCGCCAAGACGGTACAGGTGCTCTCCGAGCGTGTGCAGGAAGTGGTTCACGACTGCCCGGGCGCTCCTTTTGCGTGGGTGGCCGACACGTACAGCGACTTGCGCAAGAACATAATTCCGTCGCTCATCGACGGCCTCTCTATGCTGGGCTGGCAGATGGGCGTCCATTATGTTATCGACCAGGAACCGCCGCAAGCCTGGCGCGACCGCATGTACAACGTCAATACCAAGTGGACGGACACCATGACTTTCTTCACCGGCTTCAATTTTACCTTCATTTCGCTGGACAGGGCTTCCATCGGCGCCGGTCGCTCGTATGTCGGGGTTTTCGGCGACGAGGTGAAGTACTTCCCGGAGGAGAAGTTTACCAACCTCCTGAAGGCCGTCCGCGGCTTTCGTGTAAAATATGGCAATAGTGTTTGGTACCGAAGCCGCACGCTCACCACAGACATGCCGAATCCCAACCACCTGGGCGAATACGACTGGATCTTGAAGCTCGCCAAGCAGAACGACAAAAAACGCATCCTGCTGCTCATGCAGGTCAGCTTCGTTTACAACGATACCCGCCGCGAATACGTGGCCCGACTGCAGCAGTACGAAGAACTGGCCGAGCAGGCCCGCACGGACGCATCCCTGCGCGCCAGGATGCCCGAAGTGCGCCGTACCATGGAGCTGGCCAAGCGCACCATGGAGCGGTGGGAGAAACGATGGATTGCAGCCCGCCGGGGTGTATCGTTCTTCTTCATCTCCTCCAGCTACGTCAATGCCGACGTCCTGGGCGAAGACTGGTTTGCGGGCGAACTCGACGAAGGTCTCGAGGGACTTGCCTGCAACGTGCTTTCCATCATCCCAAAGCTCGAGGCTACCGAAATGTTTTACTGTAACCTCACCCTGAAGAACTTCTACGCCGACGGCTTCCTCAACGAAGTTATCGAACGCCACCCCATCGGGTGGGAACAGGACTGCACCGTTCTGCGCTATCTCGATACCAGCCGCCCCATCGAGGCAGGCATGGATGCCGGAAACATGCTCTCCATGGTTTTCCTGCAACAGACCGGGCATGTGGTTCGTGTGCTCAAAGAACTCTATACGCTACCTCCACAGAGCGCGAGAGAGCTGGCCGACAAATTCATTGCCTATTTCCGCCCGCACAAGCGTAAGATCCTGAAGCTATACTACGACCGCTCCATGAACAACTACAAGCGGGTGAACCAGGATATGGCCACCACTATCAAGAAGTACATCGAGTTCGATGCCGAGGGCCGCCGTACCGGCTGGCAGGTGCAGCTCATGTCGTTGGGGCAGGGCAATATCAGCAGCAACCTCGAGTACCGCTTCTTCATGGATTTGCTGGCCGGCAATCTGGAGCGCCAGCTGTTCGTGCTGCTCATCGACCAGTACAACTGCCCCAATCTCAAGAGCGAGATGGAGGTGACCCGTACCAAGGTCAAGGTAAACCAGTCCGACCAGTCGAAGATGGTGGTAAAGGAGAAGACGGGCGACAAGCTGCCCACCGCCCGCCTGCCCAAGGAGAGTACCAACCTGACCGATGCTCTGAAATATGCCATCCTGCGCAAAGACACCATACGTGCATGGCAGCGAGGGCACAACATATCCGCCTCTTCCTTCATCTGATACTTTTTGTTATGTGTTGTGGCAGGCCCTGCCGTCCGTGAGGATAGCAGGGCTTTCCTTGTGTCTGGTTGCAACAGATATACGTATATTTTTTCAGAGGGAGGTGGGATTTGCCCCATAATGGGCGCGGCTTTGGCGCACCCTATTTTCTGTAAATATATTTTATCACATTTCCGACCCCGAGGGGGTCTGCAATCGCAAAAGGGGGGCGGCGCGGCACGGGCAGAAACGTCTTTCCCTCCTCCCGCAGAGGCGGTCGGAGGGGGTTCTTTTATTAGTTATCAGCGGTTTGAGATTTCCAAAGTAAGAAGCGCATGAGTATATCGACCTGTATGAATGAAAATACGCCCCATATTCATGCGGGCGCGCGAAAAATTCAGGCGGCACGCTTTCCATCTTAACTGCATTCCTGCATGAGATAGAAAACTTTGCCGCCCGAATTTTTCGCGTTAATTTGTAGAAAGTGACCTTTCTGTTTGTCTGATTGCGTTCACGCAGAGGTCACCGCTTCTTGCGATGCCGTGACCGGTTCTTTCGCCTCGTCATCCCCGACGGATAGACGGGGCATTTGCCTAATCCGTCTTTACGTCTGAAATGACCAGGCAGAGCGGTACTCTATTTTGCGTACACGCAGAGATTACCGCATGTCTCATGCCGTAATCAACCATTTCCACCCAGATATTGCGCTATGGAACCTCGCAGGCTTCGTTGTCCATTCGCATAACCGGGCAGAGCGGTATAGTCTGCAACTATATCTTCCCAGGCTGTTTCCTCTTCTGATTATCGCCATTATTTTGTCACCTATCACCACGCAGTTTCGCTTTTTTTGCCACGAATGTAGGGCACCGGTCTGACAGGCAAGGTCGGGCGATGTCTGCTGAAAAAATCTCCACCTTACAGGTCGTATTCATGCATACGGTTTTCGACAGAACCTTGCTGGTAGTCATCCTCGGCACCGCAATTTTTGTGGCGTAAAAAAGGCGAAACATACCGCGTAGCGACAGGCGACGCACAAAAAAAAAGCTCTAATCAGGGAAACAGCCGAATAAAGGCTCACACCCACGGGCTCAAGGTTCAACATTAAAATTACGCACATGAAAACTTTTACTTTGGCACAGGCAATCAACGTTTTAAACGAAAATTTCAAGGGCTATAAAATCCTGAAGAAATGGGATAATGTACGAGAGCTTTGTATCGTTTTTTTAGACGGAAATGGGAAGAAATGGGAGCTTTTCAGCAGTGGGGATAATTATTTCCAAACGGTAGAGGACTTTGTGATATATGAAGCATAACTATTTAAAACATAAGGATATGAAAAAGAAAGAGACCAAAAATGTGGCTGAAATGCAGGAAAAAAGAATGAAGTTAAGAGAACTTTCCAACGCCTTGGTGTCTGCCCGAAATAAAGGCCAGTACATGGGAAATGAGGATGACACCGTAAACGGATTATTACGGTTTTATTACGCCTGCAAGGGCTTTAAAAATCTTAAGACTTTTTCAGAGTGGAAAAAGGATGGCTTTTCTGTAAAAAAGGGAGAAAAGGCGCTTCTTGTGTGGGGAAGCCCTGTTTCATTCAACAAGAAAAAAGAAGAGGACACAGCAAAGGAAGCAGAACAGGAAGAAGAGAAGAAAAAAGATGATGATTATTTCCCTTTGTGCTATCTGTTTGCAGAATGCCAAGTTCACAAAATTACGAAATCACAAAAAAACGATTAATTAACCCTATTTATTAACTCTTTAAAAAACAAAATTATGGAAAAAGAAGCAAAGAAAATCGGTAGTGAGATTTTAAAATCTGTTGAAGAAATGAAGGCAAACGGTAATGTTCTGGTTGTTTCCCCAGCTTTGAAAGTCGCAGAAAAGAACGGAAAGCAGGAAGAACCAGCCGCAGTTCCCGTCAAAAAGGCTAAACAGAAGATGAAGGAAGCCGATGAGCTGAAAAAGGAAATTGAGCAACGCACGGCGGAGCTGCAAAAATGCTTGGCCGAGCTGGAGCGGAAAAAGAAACTTTCGGAAAATCGGGTGCAGTTTATTGACGTGATGGATAAACTGGAGAAAGCAGAGGATGAACTTTCACAAGAAGAAGATTTTAACACCATTTTGTATAAACTGAAATTCTGCCAGGGAAATTCATATCGGGACGATGACACATTTTCGATAAGCAACCGACTCATTATTGTAGAATTTATCCACTTTATACGTGGTAAGATAACAGAGAAAATCCAAGAAATAGAAGCGCAGCTAATTGCCTAACAGATACCCCGCCAGCGAACTGACGGGGATTTTCTGTGCCCTCCCATGCCGTTTTGCTCGACACCTCGCAAAACGGCATGGGGCCCGAATAGGAAGATTTTGGTATCCGTTCCATCAACCACGGAGGGGGCTTCGCTTGCTTTTCTCGAAAATTGTATAGATATTTGTGTATTATTAATCACAACTATGCGTATATATGAAGAAAATTTTGTTTTTAATGCTGATGATTTTCAGCTTAAATGTCATGGCCAAAGAAAAGCCGATACAATGTGACAGCGTTATTCAGGCAAAAGACAAAACAACTGAACAAATCTACATGACTGTAAAGGCGTGGTTAGCTACTTCTTTTAATTCAGCTAATGACGTGATACAAATGGATGATCCTGATAATGGAATTATAATTTGTAAGGGTACATTTGAATATAAAGCCCCAGGTGGATTGTCTTACAGATACATAGATGGGTGGGTTAATTACACGTTAAAAATTCAAATAAGAGAAGGTCGATTCAAAATATCTATGGGTAACTTTATACACGAAACTTCTAATCTTGAGTATAAAAAGACTTGGAGTTTTGGTCTGATAACAGATCGAGATAAATTCAAGCCAAGTGGTATGCAGGATAAGAGATGGCTTAAAACATGGCCTGATTTAAAAGTGTGTTGTAAAAAGGAATTCTTCCTTATTGTCATGGGTTTATCTGATGCCACTTCAAAGCAGAGTGACATTTTAGATACGGATGATGATTGGTAAATAGAAAGCGGAGCCCTAAAAAGTTCCGCTTTTTTATTGCCCTTCCAAAAACAATCCCTATATTTGCGGTGCTCTTCATTTGATGTAGGCGACGGATGTTCGCCAACCCTTGCCGGATTGGCCTTTTTTATGGCCTTTTGGCAACACATATAGTACCGACCCCCGTGTGGAGCGTTAATGCGCCCACTGCCTACATCAGGTGAAGAGCAACGGGAAAGCGGTACTTTTGTTTTTTTAAGCAAGTTCCCTTGATTTTTTGGACACGAAGGTCCGCTTCCCCGTCTATTTATTAACCTATTGTTTCATTTTTAATGCTCTTCAAAATGAAAAAAAACAAATCAAGCGAACGCGGACGCTACGTATCCGTTGAAAAAGTCCAGAAAATGTTATCTGACCTTGGCCTCCAGCTCTGCGAAGGTCGCAAGCGCATCCATGCAGCCCAACGTGACAACTCCATTGTTTTCTACGTGTCCGGTGGTACCGTGAACATCACTTTTCAGGAAGGAGGTGCCCAATGAATAACGCATCCCTTCGCTACGACCTGGAGAACATCGACAACCTCCGCTACCTGCTTTGCCTGGCGCGCGAGTTCTTCTCCGAGACAGGCATGATTCCTGCAGAACTGGAGTACCACGGTGTGCGGTTATCCTACAACAGCATCGAGGCGAACGCTGTCATCAAAGGTGCCCTTGACGAACAGACATACATCGAGCGAAACAAACGCTGACTCCCTGAACGAAGCCGGATCCTGATGGACCGGCTTTTTTTATGTCCTTTTCTCCCGCGCCCGCGGGCGTTACCTTTGCGCCAACAAAGAGTAACGACAATGATCAGCCAAGAGAGTGACGAAGTGAAAATGCTATTCATCGAAGAAGTCCTGTCGCTTCACGGTGAATGGCTGTGCGACATTCTGGTCGAAGCCATCGAGAAGAACAAGCTGCGGCGCACGGATGCGCTGCTGGACAGCATCAACTACAGCAGCTTCACCGACCACGGCAATCCGGGCCTGCGCTTCTCTTTCTTCGGATACGGTCGTGCGGTGGATATGGCGGGCTACAAACGCAACAAGCACGAAGTGGACACCATGCACGACATCTGGGGCATGAAGCGCAACAAGCTGAAGAGGACTTCTAACCGCTGGTACGCCAAGAACATGTACGCAGGCTATTACAAGCTCGTTTCGAAAATCATGTACGGACTGGGCGAGCAGGAAATCGCACGACTCAAAGGCATCCTCGAAAATCGTAAGAACGCAACTATATGAGTACAATCAAGAAGAAAATCGGAAACTATTCGTTCGTGGATACGGCGAAAGGCCAGTTCGCGCTGCACATGGACTGGAGCTCGAGCATGAGCCAGTTTTTCAACTTCCGGACGCCACACTGGGATGATAGTCCCGTCAGCGTGGCAGGTGTGCGCGTGGTTCCTTGGGGGCAGGACAACAACCTGCCCAACGGCATCCGTAACCTGCTCGAGCGCAACAACCTCGGACCGGGCATCCTCGACCGGAAAATCGGCCTGCTTTACGGCCAAGGCCCCGCACTCTACCGCCTGAAGCTGGAGAACAACGAACGCACACAGGAGTGGGTGGAGGATGAAGAGATACAGGAGTGGCTGGAGTCGTGGGATTACCGCCGATACGTGCGTTCGTGCCTCGTGGAATACACGCACATGAACGGCGTGTTCAACAAGTACGTCATGGGGCGTGGACGCCGCATCGGGCGCCCTTGGGTGAGCCGCCTGGAGTGCCTGCACAGCGCGGAGTGCCGGTTGGTGTGGCCAGAGAACGACAGCCGACACCTGGAAGACGTGACGCAGTACCTGCTGGGCGACTTCGACTCCTACCGGAGCCAGACGTTCCACCTCTTCCCGGCCTTCGACAAATGGGAGCCGACGAAGCATGCCGCCGCCGTGAAGTACCACAGCCTGCGGACGTTCGGGCGCAACATGTACGCCCTGTCGTGCTTCTTCGGCTCCGTTCCCTGGCTGGAGAACGCCAACGACCTTCCGGAGATCATCCGCCACTTGAACGAAAACATGATAGCAGCGGCCTACATGGTACATACGCCGCAGCAGTACTGGGAAGACAAACAGGCCATGCTGAAGTCCATGCACGAAGAATGGACCGATGACCAGCTGGCCAAGGAAATGGAGAAGCTCAAGGATCAGCTGGTGAATACCATCGCAGACGTGATGGCCGGGCGTGAAAACGCCGGCAAATTCTTCACCTGTGTGGACTTCATCGACCCGAATGGAAAAGAACAGAGCTGGAAGGTGGAGCCAATCGAGATGAACATCGACAAGTATATCGACGCGCAGGCCAAGATTTCACGCATTGCCGACAGCTCTACGACCAGCGGCTTCGGTCTTTCGCCCGCCCTGGCCAACATCATCATCGATGGGAAGAGTGACAGCGGCAGCCAGATGCTCTACGCTCTGAAGATTTTCTACGGTGCCGATACACAGATAGCCGAAGACATCGTGCTGGAGGCCATCAACGACGCCATCCGCATCAACTTCCCGCAGAAGAAGGGCATCTTTCTGGGATTCTACCGGAAGGCCATCAACAAGGAGGACAATGTGAGTGCCAGCAACCGGACAACCAACAACTTATGATAATGGAGAATGGATAATTGATAATTGAAAATGAAGAGTTTTAAAGAATATATAGGCAGACGGGAGGCTGAACGACTGGACTTCCCGGAATGCTGGGAAGAAGTGGACAGCAAAGAGTGGATTCACTTGCTGTGGCTGCGCCAGCAGCTGATGGAGCGCAAGGGCATCACCCTCGACGATATCCGGCGCGACTGGTGTGCCTTCGTCCTCCAGAACAGAGGGCTGAAGAAGAGCAAACCCGATTTCTGGCTGCTGGTGCGCCAGCTGACCGGCACGCTGGACTGGATGTGGCGGACCGAACAGGAGGGTGAAAACACCTGGATATCGCTTACCTACGACAGCACGGTCAACCTGCTGCCACAGGTGGCCGGACTCATGGGACCGGCCAGCCACGGAGCCGACCTGACGTTCGGTGAGTTCCGTGCGGCCACGGCGGCCATGAACCTCTACGACCAGTCGCACGAGGATACCGACCTGCTGGCCTTGTGCGCCGTGCTCTATCGTCCGGCCAAGAAGCAGAAAGGCGTGTTCCGGCGGGAACCGTTCGACACCGACCGCCTGCCGGTACTGATGACGCGCGCCAGCATCCTGCAGCCCTATCTACGATGGGGCATCTATGCCTGGTTTGCCTACTTCTGCCAGTATCTCTACACAGGTACTTTCCTGATTGACGGACAAGAGGTGTGCTTTGCACCCGTATTTGACCGTTCAAAGCGCACGGAAGGCAAGCCGGCTGAAGGGTTGGGGCTGAACAGCATTCTTTACAGCGTGGCTTCGAGCGGTGTATTCGGTACAGCTACCGACACCGACAACACGCCGCTGCTGCGAGTGATGCTGAAGCTGCTCGACGACAAGCAACAGGCAGACCGCCTGCAGGAGAGAACGAAAAAGAAATGATAACCGCTAACTATACCGATATGGAACTATTGATCAATTCAAGCGAAGAACTCCGCCAGCTGACGGGCAATTACTACGCCAACAACGATTTCTCCAAGGTAGTGGGCGACATCGAGCAGGCTACCGAAGAGCTGGCCGACCTGGTGGGCGAGAAGGTGATGGAAAAAGCGGCCGGCGGAGATGATGCCGAACTGCTGAAGAAGGTGCAGCGTCCTATCGCCATCCTGGCTACCTTGCGCCTCTATCGCAAGAACGACTTGAGCCACGAAGACGACGGCCGCAAATTCAAGGTATCGACCGACGGCACGGACAAACTGCCCTGGGAGTGGCAGCTAGACCGTGACGACGCCATGCACCTCGAGGAATACTATCGGGCGGTGGACGCGCTTATCCGCTACCTGAACAAAACCAACCTGCAGGAGTGGACAGAGAGCGCCACTTATCTCGAGACGAAGAAGCTGATTATCCGCAGCGGGCGGGAGCTGAACCGTTACTTCCCGACCGAGGGCAGCGAACGCCTCTACCTGATGCTGGTGCCCTTCATCCGTGAAGTGCAGACGCGCACCGTGAGCCGTGCTTACGGAGAGAAATGGCCGGAGCTGCTGGGGGAGAAAGGCGACGAAACCGAAGCCCACTATGCCGCCTCGATGGCCGTTGCGCTGCTGGCCATGTCCGCCGCCTTGCGCCGGTTGCCCCTGCGGCTCTTCCCGATGGGGGTAGTCCAGGGCTATCTGGCCGAGAACGGAATGAAGGGCAGCCAAGTCCCGTCGCTGGACGACGTGGCCCGAACCGCCGCATGGATGGCGGGCGACGGTGAGCACTGGCTCGATGAGATGAAGCGGGCACGCGACGGATCAGCTCCCGACTATCCGCTGCTTCCTGAAAACGACAGACGAAACAAATACATGCGCGTATGAATGTGCTACAACGACCCAGAGAATACGAGTTCTGCGCCACCATGCAGGACTACATCATCGACACCGATGTCACCATCCGCTTCTCTGTGCAATACGGAGGGCGTACCATCCTCGACGAGGACTATGTGCCGGACGGCAACAACCAGGTACGCATCCGACGCCTGGGCAAGTTCTGTGCCATGGCCTTGTGGGGCGTGTGGCCCGACGGCGAGCACACCCTTCAGACCACGGCCGCAGGCACCTTTACCTTCCTGATCAACGAAGTGCAGGACGCACAGAGCTTCGTCATGTACAGCCGGATGCAAACCAACAAGGCGGGCGACCTGCCAGCGGTGCTGAGCGAAGTGAACCGCAAGGTGACTCATCCGTCCGTCACCGAATACGCCAGCGGCGACCGGCATGCAGGCGGATACATCCTGTACGGAACCGACGCGAATGGAGAAGAGAAAAACAAGGTTGTACAGGTGTCCGGCGATGACAAAGCGATGCTGACGGTTGACGTAAGCTACAGCCGGGTGTGCAGCCTGCTCGAGGTGGATGCCCTTCAGAACTACAAGGTGAATTTCAACGGCGGCACGCTGGAGTTCCTCGTGGATCCGACGCACTACGGCCAGCTGTGGCAGTTCCGCTTCAAAAACGTTTACGACATGCCGGAGGTACTGACAGCCACGGGCGGCCTGACGGTATCGGCGGCCGACGAAAGCGATACGGCGTTGATGTGGGGCGTGGAGCGCAAGTTCGGTGTCAAGGTGACCGACGAATACACGGCCAACAGCGGCGTCATCCTCCTGCAGAGCGACTACCGTCTGTGGCGTGACATGCTGCACGCCCAAGAGGTGCAGGTAAAAGCAGGCGAGAACTGGCTGCCGATAGTGATAACCAACATGAAGTATGATCGTGACTTCCGCCGCTCCACCCTGAAGACGGTGGAGTTCAGCTTCCGGCTGGCGGATGATACACAAAGTAATCTGATGGACGTATGATAGACATAGTACAATATCGTGAAATCCTGGCCGAGCTGCGGGAAAAGGTAAACCAAAAGAGTGAAGAACAGATAGAGGGTATCGTGATGGCGGTGCGTGAGGGGCACATGGTGAAGAAGCTGAAAGACCGCACAGGCATCCAGCTCTGCGCCAACTACCCGGACGCACAGATGAGCGGTACTTTCGACAGCCACAGCGACCGTAACAAGGTGCTGATTTTCCTGCTGGAGAAGGTTCCGAGCGGCCAGCAGACCGACGAAGCGGAGCTACAGCACTATGCACGCATCCAGCGCATGATGCGGATATTGCGGGATGCCCTGCTGGAGAATGATGCCTTTTGCGGCGAATTGCGCTCCGGCGACGACCTGCTGACGGAATGGGAATACGACATCTACGGCGGATGGAATGGCTTGAGCATCGGCCTGGACATCGAGGACTTCGATTAACTTTCAATTTTCCATCTTCAATTTTCAATTAAAGAAATGACCGAATTGATTATCGACGGCACCCATGCCGTACTGCCTCAGGACTTCAGCGTGTCGGTGAAGCGGGAGAACCCGCTGTTCACCAAAAACGGCGAATACACCTACGACATCACGCTGCAACTTAGCAATCCGACCAACGCATCGCTTTACGAGCACTTGAATCGCTTGACATCCGTCACCGAGGTGCGGAGCGAGCGGTCGGCGGTGCTGATCGCAGACAACCGTGTGTACTGCAACGGTACCGAAGTCATCACCGCCTGGACGGACGACACCGTATCTATCCAGATTGCCAGCGGTAACTCCGAGCTGAACTACGTCATCGGAGGCGACTTGATGATTTCATTCCTGGACATGAAGGAAACGGTACCGGCTACGGGTGACTACAGCCCGAACGAAAAGACGTATCCCGAAGCGGAATACAACCTGGCACCCGTGTATAGCGATACGGAGAGCCGTGTGCTGAACCAGTGGAATTTCTTCCACGATACGGGTGTCGTTCCGCAATGGATAACCGATGGTGTCTATATCCCACAGCCCTATCTGTGCGCTTATATCCGCGAGGTGCTGCGGGCACTGGGCTATACGCTGACAGAAAACAGCCTCGAAGAGACCGTTTTCAAAGATCTGTACCTGTGCCATACGCAGCATACATCGAAATGGAGCGAAATGCTGCCGGGCTGGTCGGTGCTCGACTTCCTGGAACAAATCGAAATCACCTTCAACATGGTTTTCGTCATCGACGCACGCACCCGCAATGTGCGCCTGCTCTTCCGCAACGAGTTCTTCGCTGGTGTCACCACGCTGCATGTGCAACAGGTGAAGGATGAGTACGAGGCCGAAGTGGACGAAGAACCGGACGTAGAAGATGCAGCCGCCAGCGACGTGGCTTACAACCTGGGCAGTGACAGCTTTTGGAAATATGCCTGCTTGAACGATGCCATCCGTCAGGCAGCCAAATACGACACTATCCCCGAGGACTACGAGGCTACGGATACCGACCGCATCTCCCGCTGGTTCCGCGAAGAGGAGCACGCCCGCACGGATACCATCTATACGGATGCCGTGACAGGCAGGCAATTCCTGTACCTGGGTACCGTATTTGACGAAATTGCAAAGTGGCCGGTATATGTGATGGTGGACCAGTTTGCGGAACTGAAGCGTGACGAAGCGGTGGCCGAAGTGACGTCCGAAATCGTACCGGCCTGCCTGGTACAGACGCAGACGCACAAGTATGCCTCCGGATCTGTCATATATTCCTATACCGTGTGGATACCTTCGCCAGACGACGCGAGCTCTTCATCCGAAGATGAAAGCGATATGTCGCTGGTTGATATGATCGAAAATGGAGTGAGCGATACCGAAGAGGATTCAACATCAAAAAGCACGCTGGCTTTGGCCTTCTACACCGGCGACATGACGATAGAATACAAGGGGGCAGGCGGCAGTGTCGTAGCAGCAGAACGGGCCCGATATCCCGTTCCCTACATCGACGAATACGCCATTCTCCCGGTCAGCGGTACCGAACAACGCCGCCGCTATTACAAGACCAACACCGTAGGGGCTTCCCTTCGCCTGCAGAAGCTCGACGAGCTTTGCTACCAGGGCGCATACGACATTGACTACCGCAATGAAATCACCATCGAGAGCTACGACCCGAATGTATATGACCCGCGCATGATCTTTGAGATTGCCAACCGGAGATATGTCTGCAAAGAGATGGAATACACGCTGGATGCCAACGGACGAAAGGGACCCTGGAAGGGTACTTTCTGTCGCATCAACATCAGCGACACAGAAGCCGATGCCCGATGGATCTTGTCGGATGGCAAGTGGCGTGATGGAGGCGTATGGCTCGACAACGGGCGATGGCTCGACGAATAGAGATGTCCTTTTATCAGCATCCGGCTGCACGTACTTTTGTCCTGTCATCAATAGGTAGTAGTTATGAGTCTGAAGATAGATAGAGTGCAGCTGGAAATCATCGTTCAGCAGGATAGTGCCCGGCAGAAGATGATTGAGCTGGAGAAGGACATGAAGAATGCCTCCAGCACTTTAAACAAACTGAAGAAGCAGTTTGGCGAAAATAGTGCGGAATACAAAGCGCAGGAGCAGGTCGTAAAAAAGCTAAAGGCTGAATACGACAAGCTTTTCGAAGAGATTGGTATCGGAAAACTCAGTCTGAAGGAACTGGGAAACCGACAGCGAGAACTGAATGCCATCCTGCGCAATCTCGACCCGAGCCTTCCGCAATGGAAGCAATACAACCAGCAGCTGAAGGAAGTCAATGCCCGCATCCGTGAGCTGCGAAACGAGGCCAAGGAGACGCAATTCTCCATTGCCAAGCTGGCCGACGGGTTCAATCGCTACGCCGCCATCGGCGCATCGGTCATCGCTTCACTGACCGGCGTAGCTTTGACAGCTCGCAAATGTGTGGACGAATACGCCGAAATGGAAGAGGCCGAAAGCCAAGTGATAAAATACACTGGAATGACTCGTGAAGAGGTCAAATTACTCAACGAAGAATTCCAGAAAATGGATACACGCACCTCCCGCGAGATGTTGAATGCACTAGCTGGAGAAGCGGGCAAATTGGGTATTACAGGCGTTGATAACGTACTGGAGTTTGTCGAAGCAGCCGACATGATCAACGTCGCATTGGGCGAAGACCTGGGAGAGGACGCTGTAAATAACATAGGCAAGCTGGCGCAGATGTTCGGTGACGGAAGCCGCACGCTGAAAGAAGACATGCTGGCCATCGGCTCAGCTGTGAACCAGGTCGCTCAGAGTTCTTCGGCCTCCGAGCCGTACTTGGTGGAGTTCACGGCGCGCATGGGCGGAGTGGCCAAACAGGCCGACCTGGCCGTGACCGATGTCATGGGATTCGCTTCAGCCCTCGACCAGAACATGCTGCGCAGCGAGATGGCAAGCACTGCCCTGCAAAGTCTCATCCTGAAAATCTACCAGGAACCGGCCAAGTACGCCAAGCTGGCAGGTATGGACGTGCAGGAATTCGTGAACCTCGTGAACACCGATGTCAACGAAGCCCTGCTTCAATTCCTGGGTACGCTGGGCAAGATGGGAGGCATGGCACAGATGTCACCCATCCTGAAGGAAATGAAACTTTCCGGAACAGAAGCCGCCGGAGTCATTTCCGCACTGGCCGGCAACATAGACCAGGTTCGCCGGGAACAGGAGAATGCAAACCAGGCATTCATCGACGGTACCAGTATCGGTAATGAGTTTGCCGTGCAGAATAACACTGTACAAGCAGGGTTGGATAAGGCAAGAAACAGTTTCCAAACAATTCGTGAGCAGCTGGGCAAACAACTATTACCAGTCATGAAATATATGCTGTCAACAGGTAAGCTGACTGTGAAGGGGCTGAAGGAAATAGTATCCATCATGGTCGATTACAAGAGCGAGATCCTCACTGCCGGTGCAGCTGTCGTTACCTACACGCTATACCTCAAGGCTGCTACCTTATGGACCAACCGGCATACGGTGGCCACTAAAACGGCTACCGTAGCCACGACGCTATTCAACAAGGCACTGAAGATGAGTCCCTGGGGCTTGGCGTTGGCCGGAGTAGCCAGCCTGATATCCTATTTCGCAATTTTCAAGGATAAGACAGACGAGGCGACCGCCTCGCTTGGCTCAATGAACAACGAACTCGACAAGACCAAGGAGACAATGGACTTGATATCCAAGGTGAAGTTGTCCGCCGATAACTTTCAGTTCTTGACAGACCGGCAGAAGCAACAGATGAAGGCCGACGCCCAAAAAGGTATTGAAGAGCTCGATGACCTGATAACACAGGGTATGATTACGAACAAACAATGGTACGAAGCAGAGAAGCAGAGCCTGCTGAAGCTGGCAGGTGATAATGAAATCCTGCGGAAACTCTATATGAGCGGACTTGAGCACGATTTGCGCGAGCGAATGTCGGTCATCGCCGGATATATAGAGGAGAAAAAAGAACTGCAGAAGATTATAGGCATGGTTCCTGACAGCAATAATCAGACCAATGTCACTGTACCAACCGACCAAAAAGACGCCGAAGCCGCCCTCAAGTCTCGTTACCAGAACGAACTGAACCTGCTCAAGGAGAAATACCTGAACCAGCAGCTTACCGAAGAACAATACAACAAAGCGCTGTATGATGCAGAAGTGAAGTACCTGGCCTCACGCAAACTGCTGCTCGAGCAATACGGGCAGGACAGCAGCGAGATACAGGGGCAGATTTACGACAAAATGATTGCCGAGGCTAACCGACTGAACGAAGAAGCGAAGAAGGTCGATGCCAACCGGCAAACTGATTTACTAGGTCAGGCGGAGCTGGAGTACCAGCAGGAGCAGAGCCGCCTGAAGCAGGCTTATCTCGACGGAGACATCCGCACACAGGAGGATTATCAAGAACGGATGCTGGAAGCTGAGCGGAGCTACCTGGAGCAGCGGCGCGACATGCTGGCTGCCTTCGGGATGGATACATCGGCAGAAGACGGGCGCCTGCTAGACATGGATTTGAAAGAAAAAGAGTCCGGAAAAAAACAGCAGCGCAAGCGCGGCTTTGAGGACATCGCCAACACGACAGAACTCGACCAGCAACTGAATCTTCTGCAGGCGATGTACGATGCTGATCTTATAAACTATGAAGAATACCAGGAAACGAAAACGCAGTTGACCGAAGCGGCAGAGCGGCAACGAGAAGAGATAACGAAAACCTCTCTCGATGTCATCAGCCAGGCCACATCGGCGTCCAGCCAGTTGATACAAGCCTTGCAAGATGCTGAAATCAGCAAGATTGAGAGTCGATACGACAAGCAGATCGAAGCCGCAAAAGCAGCGGGGAAAGATACGACAAAGCTGGAGGAACAAAAGGAAGCGGCTGTTAACGAAGTGAAGCGGAAATATGCAGACAAGCAATTTGCGGCCTCCGTCCTTCAGGTCACAGCTACGACGGCAGTGACCGCAATGGAGGCTTACAAGGCCATGGCCGGTATTCCGTTTATAGGCCCTGCATTAGGTGCAGCAGCTGCAGCCGCCGCACTGGCTGCCGGAGCAGCACAGATAGCCGTTGCCAAGCAGCAGCGCGACGAAGCCAAAGGACTAAAGTCAGGTGGTTACTCCGCCGAATATGTCGATGGATATACCCGCAAAGGTAATCCCGACGACGTGGCGGGCGTCATCCCTGTGCACAAAAATGAGTTCGTGGCCAACCACGAAGCAGTGGCCAATCCGGCGGTGAAGCAATTCCTCGACGTATTCGACGTAGCCCAGAAAAAAGGTACCATCCGTATGCTCAACACGACGCAGATTCTGGAACAAGTCCGCACCCGCAGCGGCCGTTACTCCGGAGGATATACCTACGACAATCCAACACGGCCATCCGCTACGTTCTCCGCAGAACTGGGGCAGATGACGCCGGAGCAGCGGCTGCAGGTCATTGCACTCCTGCAGGAGAACAACCGCCTGCTGGCTGTCCTCTGCAACAAGGAACTGGTGGTCGATCCACGCAAGGTACGCGACGGTATCAAACGTGTGGAGACGCTCGAACGTAATGTCCGCCGATGATGTCCTTTTTTCGATATTGTCCCCCATATACTTTTGCACCATGGATGTATTTACAGCAATAGACAAGATGCGTCGCCTCTCCGAAGAGGGGCAATCGTTCTCCTTCTCGTTCATGAGCTACAGCTACGACCGGAAGAAGAGCGAGGGGATTGTGCAGGTTCGTCATGCACGACTGCGCAAGCAGAGCCGTAAGGAGCACAACCGGTTCAGCGACTACATGCTGAACTACATCAACCTTGACACGCTGGAGAATGGCAGCTGCTGGCAGCCCCTTCTCCTGACATTCAACAACGAAGAATTGGAGCTGAAGTAATGAACAATGAGTTTGAGCAAATAGTACCGTGGAATGGAGCGAAAGACACCGGTCGTGACGTCCGTCTCAAATGGCAGCGGAATTTCGAACGTATCAAAGCGAATTTCGAAGAAGTATTGGAGTTGCTCAATGAAGTTGACATCGACAAGTTCTCTCAGTATTTTCTTCGTAAGGACCAACCCGACGGAACCAAATTCCAACTCACCATCGGCGAATTCATCGACTCGATGATCGCCGGGAAAGGCATTGGACTATTTCCTGACGGACGTATGCAGGCGGACAGAGTGGAGGTCAGAGGGTCAATGACCGTCAAGGAGCTGCTCTTCAACCGGTGGTTTGCACAAGAAGGCAATGTTGTGTTCTCCGAAGCGGGTACCATCGAACGTATCGAGAAACTTGATGACGGTACTTGGGATCTGTATCTGCGTCGGCGATGGGAAGAAGACATCACGGCATTTGCCGAAAACGATGTGTCCTATGGCTCCATCAATTCGCTGCTGTCAGACGGTGCCTATTACGACAGCTGGTTCCGCGTGCTGAATGTCATGCAGGCAGAGAACAAGTTGAATGTGGTGCTGTATCCAGACAATGAAGTACCTGGAGGCAAGAACTATGAGCCATCCGTCGGGATGACCGTCACCCGCCGAGGGAATCCGGTGAACGAAGAGCGACAAGGATTCTGGTATATCTCCAGTTATGAGTTCTGCATCTGTTATCTTGATGGAGTGACGAAACCTATACTCGAGGAATCGAACTATGGCATTATCGTCGGTCGTCTGAAAAGGCTGGAGCTGTTCACGAACCTTCCCATCAACTACTTGCACAGCTACGTGTATTGCCGTGGTATTGTCGTACAAGACATTCTTCGCGTCGACTACAAGGGTGTCATCCCGCAACAGGCCAACGACCGTGGCGAATGGAGTACCGAGGTGGCCGCTTCCGATGAGCCCTATCAGGCGGCTCATGTCGTAGATACAGGAAGCGGACAGGTGAACCTGTATGATGCGGTCTGGCACTATGGCTGCAAGTGGATGTGTCTGGTTACCGGTACCACCGATGAGCCCAGATATGGATGCGTAGGCTGGGCAATGATTGAAGGCAATCCGGCCTTCACCATCGAGATAGACAGCAGCAACGGCTGGTACTTCGACTACGAGGCCATATCAGTGACCGACGAAGCGGGTCAGCCGGTCGTGTTCACAACCCTGCAGGTGGTCGGTACTCTGTACAATCAGGACGTGACCGCCGACATACTTGATGCAGATGTGAGCTGGACGCGCGACACGGGCGATGTAGCCGAAGACAACGCCTGGGCGGTGAAGCGGGCGGATGCCGGCAAGCAGCTGACGCTGACACTCGACGACCTTGGCACCAACTACCAAAGCCGGACAAGCTGTAAGTTCAAGGCCGCTGCCTTGCTGCGTGACGGCAAACAAGTGGAGATAGCAGAAAATTATGTGACATTCTAACTGATACAATATGGACTTAGCAAAAAAACAACGGAAAATCGAGGTGAACTACAAGCCCCTGAAGACCTCCGCCAGCATGGAAGTGGTCGGCAGCGTGGCCGACCGGCAGTTCTACAACGCCGTTACAGGAGAGTTCGCCCCCGACTATACGCTGACGCCATTGACACTCTTCCCGAGGTGTACGGCGACCGACCCGGACAATTACACCAAATCCGGCACCATTAACTCGGCACTGACTAACATGAAGTGGTACGAGAACCTGCGCGGTACCCGAAAGGAAATCACCAGTGGCAACACGGACTACACCATCGTCACCAGCGGCGACAACAAGGGGCAGATATCGGTCAAGAAGAACTCTTCGGTACTGACACCCATCACACTGGAGTTCTCGGCCGATTATCTGGACACTCGTACGAATCAGGTGTTCCAGTACAAGCTGACGACCGTCATCATCGTATCTGACGCCACCGACGCGCAGCCTGTACTGACTATCGACTCAGCGGCGACCGTGGACTGGAATCCTGTCCGTGACGTGCTCCAGCAGACCATAACCGCCAAGCTGATGGCCGGAGACACCGATGTAACGGCCAAGGCCGGTGCCACCTTTTTCTGGTATAGGAAGCTCGACAACGGCAATCTGGAGCAGATTGTTGACGGCAATGGTGACAATGACTGGGAGGTGGTGTCTGTGAACAAGAATGTGCTGGTCATCGACCGTGACTTCATCGGAGAACTGCAGACCTATGTATGCCGGGCGCATTACAACACTGGAGGAACACAAGCATCTGCTCCGGTGTCAGCAGACCCCACGGCAACAACCACCATCCGGCGCCGCATCCCCAAAGTGGAATGTGACTGGAAGGGTGTCACCTGCGGAGTACCCGGCGGCACAATGTATATCCTGCCAATCGGTTTCATCCGTGACAGCATGGGCGTGATACCCAACCCGGAAGAGTGGTTCAAGTTCGTGTGGTACACCAAAGCGGCCGGAGCGGCATCGTTCACCCGTGCGGCCATCGGCATCCAGCCGAAGGTGCCATTCGCCGACGGCATGATGCTTGAGCTTCGTGTCGAGGACAAAGGGCCGCAGGCACTGGTGGTGGATGACGACGACACGAATGTATTTATCACGCTGGACGACGACACACCGCTCTACCAGCGTATGTACGAAGAGACTTATTAATCCAAGAAAGGAGGCAATAATGGCATTCTATGTAAAAGTGACAAAAGAAGTGGCCGATTATCTCGGTGTGACAGATATCCGCAACAAAACGGCGGACGGGAATGTGCTGCTGTGGCAGGCGGATCTGAACCGCATACCGGGCGAAACTATTTTTGAGCGTGCTCAATCAGTCGGAGGTGTATGCCTGCAGCCTATACAGGCGAAGGCTGAAATTGACGGTACCGACACACCGGCAGAAGTCTATACGCCGGATCAGTACAAACCTGCAGCAGAGCAGTTACCTGCCGGTGAAGAAGAGGAAGGAGGTGCCGTATGAGTCTGGCAACCGCAGTCGGTCAGGTCATCTTCTCACAAAAGTCAGGCGTGTACATGCCGGCCATCATGTGCAATAAAGGTGACCTGTATCAGGAATACAATGGAGACAGTAGTAATCCGGTAGATATCTCGCCGGACTTCACGACCCTTCAGCCGATTCTTTCATTCGTACTAACCTCGAGCCGTGTGGCCGAAGGGCTGGTGGTGCCCTCGTCGATGAAGTGGTACTTCAACGATACAGAGCTGACATTCGGCAGTAACAAGATATCGACGAACAGCTTCAGCGGAGAGACCGGTCACTTCGAGTTCATCAACTATCAGGCAGGCGTGCAGAACTACTATGCACTGCGCATCAAGAAGAACCTGGTCAAGGCAGCCGGAGCAGCTCCCTGTACCATCAAGGGAGAGGCGACCGTGACCGTTGGAAACACGTCTGACAAAATTCAGTATGTATATACAATACCAATCACCTACGGCGTTGGCAACTCCAAGCGAGTGACCATACAGGCAGGTGACAACAAGTACTTCACCCTGACGACACAGGGCGACAGCTGTAAGTTGAAGGCGGTGGCCCGTGTCGGTTCGGATGAAATCACTTCCGGCTTGACATACAAATGGTACAAGTTGTCCAACGGTGCCTGGAGCGTTATCAGTGGAGAGACCGGGCAGACATTGACGGTCACAACAGACATGGTAGACACTTCGGGTCAGTTCAAGGCCGAAGTCTATCAGAGCGGAGTGATGATCGGTATGGACGTGCAGACAGTGATGGATGTGTCCGACCCGCTGGACATCATTCTCAACCCGGTACCGGAGGACGAAACGATCCAAGACGAAGGCGATACGGTAGTCTATACACCCATCCTTGTGAAACGTGGCAGCACGACCAAATACAAGGACATGCGCTTCTACTTCATATTCATGGACTCGGCCGGTGTGGTGCTCAACCCATCCACAGCCAACACGGCTGCAGCCAGCGGTACCTGTACGTATGAAATGTGCGATCAGGCGGGCGGTAATGTATCAGTTGTTATCACAACGGAGGAATGACAATGACACTGGCAGCGAAAACAACAGAAGTAAAGTTCGTGCAGAAACAGCCACAGGTGCTTATGTATCCAACTGACGTGTATAGCGACACTGTGACGTATATACGTACAGAGAGGAGTACCCCGATGGTTCCATGTGACGGGCAATATTACACGCTTGTTAAGGTGGGTTCTTTCCGTGGAATAAATCCGAAGACCGATTATGCGGCTAACGGGGGGAAAGGAACCTGGGACTTGCTCGACCAGGCTGAATTTGCATTCTTCAAAATCATTATGGCAAATTTCGCAAAGCTGGCAAGCGCTGTATTCTATGAAAGATACATGTTCAGCCAGTATGGTAAGAATGCAAGTGGAGGTTCGACCAATTCCTATGAGAATTTCGATCCCAGCAAGTTAGGTCAAGATGGATGTCCGTTTACGCCTAACATCCTATTCGATTTCTTAAACGGGACTGCTATTTTGAACGACATGATAGCCAAAGGTGATATATATGCCAGGTCATTGTTTTTGCAGATGAGCACCAATGTACCGACAGCGATAGAGAATGGTTCCATACGAATCGGAGCCAATATCGGAAAACTACCAGCCCTAAAACAGGGTGAATGTAGAAGGATCGATTGGTGTATTCCGATGATGAATAGGGTTATAATATCCGTGACACTACGCACTGAATCCAGTACTGTATTCATTGCGCCGAATGGTAGCGTACTCAATGCGGTGAACTCATACTCAATCAGCAATGTGAATGGTAAAGCTTATCAGCTTATCGGATACAGAAGTGCCAACGAGGTAAACACTATTTGGATGATTTTTTCAATGAATGAATGATTAACTAATAAAAACAATAAACTATGATACAAAAGAAAAAATTCAGCGACGCCATTGCGGCTAATATATCAGTTGTGGGAGGACTGCTGCCAATTGCAAATAATGATAAATCAGGATTACTTAGTAGTA
>OOCI01000142.1_pt1 | contig 69105 bp, 45 predicted proteins | sample 1671761 | NCBI WGS metagenome assembly OOCI01 (sample SAMN06348190, study PRJEB24527) | human gut metagenome | biome: human gut; feature: ankylosing spondylitis patient; material: feces | host: Homo sapiens | place: China | collected 2015-10
CCTTTGTGCGCCAGCCAAAGGGGTTCCCCCTCCCCAAACAAACGACCTATTTGCCTCGGGCCAGCTGGCGGTTGGTGCGGGCCGTGGCCTGGGCGGCCAGCGGGTCATCGGGCCAGGGATGGCGCGGATAGCGGCCGCGCATCTCGGCACGCACCTGCGGGTAGCCGTTGCGCCAGAAGTGGCCGAGGTCACGCGTGATCTGCAGGGGGCGCCCGGCGGGCGAGAGCAGATGCAGGGTCAGCGGCACGCGCCCGTCGGCGATGTGGGGCGTATCCTCGCAGCCGAAGAATTCCTGCAGCTTGGCGGCCACGAAGGGCCCGCCTTCGGCATCATACACGATGGGATGCGATCTGCCGGAAGGGGCCTGCCATTGTGCGGGGGCCAGCTGTTCGAGTCGTCGCGGCAGGGGGTAGGGCAGCAGACAGCGCAGGGCATCGGCCAGCCGGGCAGCGGAGAGCTGGCGCAGGTCGGTGCAGGTGCCCAGATGGGGCGCCAGCCAGTTTTCCAGCTCGTCCAGCAGCCAGGTATCGGAGAGGTCGGGCCAGGGATCGCCCCATGTCTGGTGCAGCAGGCGCACACGGGCCAGCCATTGGCGCGTGGGCTCGTCCCAGGGCAGGATACGCAGCCCCTGGTCGCGGATGAAGGCACACAGGGCCAGGGCGCAGGCGTCGCCATCGGGACGGGGCAGCGGGGCATCGTCCAGCAGCAGGGCCCCCAGACGGCGACGGCGACGGGCATTGACCTGGCCTTCCTGGCTGACGTTCAGGTCTTCGCTTTCGGTGATCTCTGACCGGAAAAGTTTTTCCAGCACGTCCTGCTCCAGCGCTGCGGCCAGACGGATGCGGCCGCGCGTGCCTGCATCCACGGCGGCCACAGCCAGCACGTCCTGCCGGGCCAGACTGTCCGTCAGGGGCAGGACGGCAGCCTTGCCGTTGCGCATGAGGTACTGGGCCATGCCGTTGTTCTCGCCGCTGCGCAGGGCCACCCGCTCGGGATAGGCCAGGGCCACGACCTCGCCCAGATGGGGCAGCTGTTGCCGTGCCGTGCGCAGCAGGGAAGCCCCGGAGGCATCGGAACCGTTGCCGGTGGGGATGTCCGCCAGTCGTGCCATACGTTCCGCCCACTGACGCAGACGGCGGAAAGTTCCGTGCCCGTCGCCGGGCGCGCAGAAGCGGTCCAGGCGCAGCGCCAGCGAGGCGTCCGCCAGCGGCAGGGGATCGCGATCATCCAGCAGGGAAGCCACACAGGCGGCCAGAGCGCCGTATCCGTGTTCCCGGGCACGCAGCAGCAGACAGGACAGCCGGGGCGGCAGGGGCAGTTTTACCAGCTGCCGGCCCAGGGGCGTGGGCAGCAGTTCCTCCGTGCCGGGCTCGATGGCTCCCAGCCCGGCCAGCTGTTCCCGGGCCACGGCCAGATGGGCCTTGGGAGGCAGGTCCAGCCAGGGCAGGTCTTCGGGCCTGCGTGCGCCCCAGACGGCCAGCTGCAGGCAGAACGGCGCAAGGTCCGCATCCAGGATCTCCGGCCGCTGCTGGGGGCGGAAGCCGTGTTCCTCGGCCTGCTGCCACAGGCGGCAGCAGATGCCGGGTTCCAGACGCCCGGCGCGACCGGCCCGCTGCCGGGCCCCGGCCAGCGAGACGCGCACGGTCTCCAGGCGGGAAAGACCGCTGGCCGGATCGAAACGGCTCTCGCGGGAAAGGCCCGCATCCACCACCAGACGGATGCCTTCGATGGTCAGGGAGGTCTCGGCGATGGCCGTGGCCAGGACGACCTTGCGCTCGCCTGCGGCCGCCGGGGCGATGGCCGCATCCTGTTCCTGCGGACTCAGCATCCCGTAAAGAGGGTAGAGGCGGGTATCGGCGGGCAGGCGTCCTTCCAGCAGCTCGGCCACACGGCGGATCTCGCCCGTTCCGGGCAGGAAGGCCAGCAGGCTGCCGGATTCCTGACGCATGAGGGCTGCGATGACATCGGCCATGTGCGGCCACAGGGCCTGGGGGCCGCTGTGGGCCGCGGCGGGCGGCAGCGGCAGATAGCGCTCCTCCACGGGGAACTGGCGGCTCTCGCAGGCGATGACCGGCGCATCCTCCAGCAGGGCGGCCACCTTGTGGCTGTCCAGCGTGGCGGACATGACCAGTAGGCGCAGGTCGGGCCGGAGCACGGCCCGGCTCTCCAGACAGAGGGCCAGCCCCATGTCGGCATGCAGGGAACGCTCGTGGAATTCGTCGAAGATGACGCAGCCCACGCCGGAGAGCTCGGGATCGGCCAGGAGGCGGCGGGTCAGCACCCCTTCGGTGATGATCTCCAGCCGGGTCCGGGCCGAGACGGCGCTTTCCTGCCGCATGCGGTAGCCCACGGTCTGGCCCACGTCCTCGCCCAGCAGGCGGGCGGCGTAACGCGCCAGGGCCCGGGCAGCCACCCGGCGCGGCTCCAGCAGCAGGATTTTCCTGCCCTCCAGCCAGGGGGCCTCCAGCAGCCACAGGGGCACGCGGCTGCTTTTCCCGGCGCCGGGAGGGGCGCTCAGGACGGCATTGCCGTGTTCCAAGGCGCCGGCAAGTTCCGCACGGACGGCATCCACAGGAGCGGAAGGAAGATCGGGGCAACGGTAAGGCCGGGCAGCGGCGGAGGAATCTTTCATGACGGTCGTGCGGAAGGGAAGATGCATCCCTGTTTTTTTACTGGAAATTGATGGCCTGTCAGTGTATTGACAGTGTAAAGGCCATGAACGTGGAGAATATGCATGGAGCTCAAGAGCAACGGAATCATCGGGCAAAGCGCCAGCCTGGCCGGTGTGTTCAAGATCCTGGGCAAAGTGGCGCCCACGGACAGCACTGTGCTTGTAACCGGGGAATCGGGAACAGGCAAGGAATTGCTGGTGCGGGCCCTGCATGCTGCCAGCCCCAGGGCTGACAGACCCTTCGTGCCCGTCAACTGCGGCGCCATCCCCCGTGATCTTCTGGAAAGCGAACTTTTCGGCCATGAAAAGGGAGCCTTCACGCACGCCCTGCGTTCCCGCCCCGGCCGTTTCGAACTGGCGGACGGGGGCACCATCTTCCTGGACGAGATAGGCGAGATGGAGCCCGGCCTGCAGGTCAAGATCCTGCGCGTGCTGCAGGAAAAGGAAATAGAACGCGTGGGCGGCACGGGCTGCCGCAAGGTGGACGTGCGCATCGTGGCGGCCACCAACCGGGATCTGGAAGCTGCCGTGGCCGCGGGCACCTTCCGCGAAGATCTTTATTACCGCCTCAACGTCATCCCCATCCATCTGCCGCCCCTGCGCGAACGGGGGCAGGACGTCCTGCTGCTGGCCCGGCATTTCCTGGGCCGCTTCTGCCGCAAGAAGGAAAGGCCCCCGCTGGAGCTTTCGCCCGTCGTGCAGCGCGTCCTTCTGGCCTATGCCTGGCCGGGCAATGTCCGCGAACTGGAAAACGTCATGGAGCGCCTGAGCGTGCTGGTCGACGGGCATGTCGTGGCCCCGGAGGATCTGCCGGCGCGTCTGCTCCAGAGCGTGGGGGATATTGCCTTGTTGCCGGAAGTGGAGGAATATGCCCCTGAGGCTGACGTCCTTTCCGGTGCCGGGAACGGGGAGCCCGCTGCGGCTGCCTCCAGTCCTTCCTCTGGTTTCGTCTGGCCGGACCTCCAGACTCTGGAGGCCCGGGGGATGGGACTGAAAGAATTTCTGGATGCCGTGGAGATGCACCTGATCGAAGAGGCCCTGCAGCGGACCGACGGAGTGAAGAACCAGGCTGCGGAGCTTTTGGGCATCAAGCGGACGACCCTCATCGAAAAGTTGAAGAAAAAAGGCCTGTAGCCGGAACGCCCGGCGGCTTTTGACTGCGGGCATGCCCGCAGGTTTGCCTGCCCTTGCGGCAGGAGGAGGCTATCATGAACATGAAAATGGCAAGTATCCTTTGTCTGGTCATCATGCTGGCCGGCTGTGTGGCCGGGCAGCAGCGCGGTCTGGTGGGCGATACCTATGTTTCGTCTTCCCAGCCCGCTCTTGCCCTCAAAGCCCGTGACCTGCCCCTGATGGGCAGCATGACGGGTGCCTCGCGCCTGACCAGTTCCGGCGCCATGGGAGGGCTTTTGGTGGACAGCTGGGTCACGGTCTACGGCAAGGGCGACGGCGCGTCGCCTCTGGCCATCGTGGCTCACGGCGAAGTCCCCAACGGCTGGTACTGGGACGGCATCATGCGCCATCCGTTCAGCATCAATGAAGGGGTGGAGACCATCGGCGGCGTGGGCTTCCAGGCCTGCACCTATGTCACCAGCGAAAAGCGTGACGCCTTCCTGCCCCTGGAAGACCCCGAGGGGGCCCGCATCCTCGCGCAGGACGGCCAGCCGCCCCGTCGCTGGCTGGCGCGCATGTTCGCCAACCGCTTCAATTTCGACAGTGACAAGATCGTACTGGAATACCGTGAGCCCCTGCCCGAGGACATCACCTCCATCACGGCCCTGCCTCTGGGGCGCGCCGACTATATCGCCGCATTCGAGCAGCGTGCCCGTGAAGCCTTCATGGTCGAGACCGCGGCTGTCCCTGCTGCAGGCATCATGCCGCAGCGCAACATCGGCGCATTGCAGTGGCGTTACATGGATGAAACGTTCTGGGGAACGGTCTCTCCCTATGACCGTATGGACTGGCGTTAACCCATCCTGGCGAAAAATATACGATTTTGCGTTTCGTCTTTGTTGACGAAACGCTGTCGTCTATTGTACCCAGTAAAAGTTGTTGAAATTGGCGCAACGAGGGGAATGCAATTCCACTGTTGCAGGCTATACGCATGAGGTACACCATGGATGATTATTTGAAAGAAGCACTGGAAATTGCCAGGGCGCAGGCCAGCGTGCGCGTCATGTCGGAAGAAGAAATCACTTCGTTTATCCAGAAAGTGGCTGCCGGTATCCGTACCGTCGCCGAGGGCGAAATGCCTGTGGAGCTGGATTCCGCCGACATGCAGCAGGATGCCCGCAAGTCCATCAAGGAAAAGTCTGTAACGTGTCTTGAATGCGGCAAGACTTTCAAGATCCTCACCAAGCGCCATCTGGCCATGCACGGCATGGATGCCGCGGCCTATCGCGAAAAGTGGGGCTTCAAGAAAGATACGCCTCTGGTGTGCAAGGCGCTGCAGCGCGAGCGTCGCCGCAAAATGAAAGACATGAAGCTGTGGGAAAAGCGTCGCAAGGCCCAATAGCACAAACACCCGCCGCCCGGCGGGTTTTTTCTTTTACCGGAAGGGCATATGCTGTCCTGGTACAGCATATGCTTTCCGGGGGAGCATGACGCTCCCACCTCTCCGGACAGACATCGACTCTGTCCCCTTCGTCCCAAGCATTCCCCCAAGGATCCATCGCATGAACCATCCTGTTTTTCCCGTACCCGCCACGCCCGCTGAAGCGGTCCGTCTTCTTGATGCGCCGCTGGAGGCCCTGCTGGACAGCGCCGCTGCCCTGCGCGAGCGGCATCACGGCAAGCGCATCAGCCTGTGCGCCATCATCAATGCCCGCAGCGGCGATTGCGGCATGGACTGCCGTTTTTGTTCCCAGAGCAGCCACAACCACACGCCCATCGCCCATTTCCTCTTTCTGGAGGCCGCCGAACTGCGTGAACGCATCCTGCGGCTGGCTGCCTGGCCCGTGCGCCGTATCGGCATCGTGACCAGCGGAGGGGCCCTGGAAGAGCAGGAGCTGCATTGCCTGCTGGCTGTGGTGCGTGACCTGCCGGAAGACGTGCGCCGCCGGGTCTGCACCTCGCTGGGGCGGTTGCCGGAAAAACATCTGCGCGAACTGGAACAGGCCGGTGTGCGCCGCTACCATCATAATCTGGAGACATCGCGTGCCTATTATCCCCGCATCTGTTCCACACAGCTCTGGGACCAGCGTCGGGATACGGTGCTGCGTGCGCAGGCAACGGGCCTTTCGGTCTGCGCCGGCGGGCTGTTCGGCCTGGGCGAGAGCTGGGAGGACAGGATGGACTTTGCCTTCAGCCTCCGGGAGCTGGGCGTGCGCCATGTGCCCATGAATTTCCTGCATCCCCATCCGCAGACGCCGCTGGCCGCACAGCCCCTGCTGGAACCGGAGGAGGCCCTGCGCATCATCGCCCTGTTCCGGCACATCCTGCCCGAAGCCAGCCTGCGCATCTGCGGCGGGCGGCCCGAGACCTTGCGGGAGCGCCAGGGCGACATGTTCCGGGCCGGGGCCGATGCTCTGATGACCGGTGACTACCTGACCACGCAGGGCATGGGCGTGGAAGAGGACATCCGCATGATCGAAGCCGCGGGGCTGGAGGTGGCACGTCCATGAGTGCTGGAAAGATGACAGCGGGTCGCCCCGGCGACAGGGGCCCCGTACAGGGATTTTTCGTGACCGGCACCGGGACGGACGTGGGCAAGACCGCGTTCACGGCGGCCTTGCTGCGGGCCCTGCGTGGCCGGGGCGTGGCGGCCCAGGCCCTCAAGCCCGTCCAGACCGGTGTGCGGCCGGAGCAGCTGGCGACCTCCGCTCTGGCCGACGGCGTGGCCTACGCGCGCGCCGTGGCCGACCTGCCGACCTTGCCCCCGGCGCCTGCGGCGACCCTGCACTGTTTCCGTCTGCCCGCCTCGCCGCATTTGGCGGCAGGGGAAGAAGGGCAGCGCCTGACGGTGGCCGGGCTGGCCGAGGATGTCCGGGCCCACTGGCAGGAAACGGAGACCTCCCTGCTGCTGGTGGAAGGTGCGGGCGGCATGGCTGTCCCCATCAATGAGGAAGAAGACACGCTGGATTTCATGGCGGCCCTGGATCTGCCTGTCCTGCTGGTGGGCAGCAACTGCCTGGGCGCGCTCAACCATGTGTTGCTCTCCCTGCAGGCCCTGCGCCTGAAGGGACTGCGCCCGGCGGCGGTGGTCCTGATGGCGCCGGAAGAGCCGGAAGGCCTGAGCGCCGGGGAACGGCATGACCGGGAACGGGTACTGGCCGACAATCCTGAATTTTTGCGTCGCCGTCTGGCGGCCTGGGGCGAGGATGCTCCGGTGATCGTCCTGCCCCGTGTGGCCCGGCTGGATGCGGCGGGCTGGCAGGAGCTGGCCGATGCCTGCGCCGTGCTGCTGCCCGCGCTGGCCCGCCATGTGCCGTCCCTGACAGGACAGGCGGCAGCCGTAGGCGACGAAGAGCCCTTGCCGCTGCGGGACAGGCGCATCCTCTGGCATCCATACACGTCCGTGGTGGATCCTTTGCCGGTCTTCGCGGCCGCGCGCAGCCACCATAACCGCATCGTGCTGGACGACGGCCGGGAGCTGGTGGACGGCATGTCCTCCTGGTGGACGGCCATCCACGGCTACAACCATCCGCGTCTGGTGGCTGCGGCCCAGCGGCAGGCCGGGAGGATGCCGCATGTGATGTTCGGCGGTCTGACCCATGCGCCTGCCGTGGAACTGGGTGAACGCCTGCTGACCATGCTGCCTCAGGGCCTGGCGCGCGTCTTTCTGGCAGATTCCGGCTCCGTGTCGGTGGAAGTGGCCTTGAAGATGGCCCTGCAATACCAGCAGGGTATCGGCCAGAAGCAGCGCACCTGCTTCCTCACGCCCCGGGGCGGTTATCACGGCGATACCACCGGCGCCATGTCGGTCTGCGATCCCGTGACCGGCATGCATTGCCTGTTCACGCATATGCTGCCGCGCCAGATCTTCATGGAACGGCCTTCCTGCCGCTTTGACCAACCCTTCGACCCGTCCAGCCTGGATGACGCCCGCCGCATCTTCGCGGAGCAGGGCGAGCACATCGCGGCGGTCATCCTTGAGCCGCTGGTGCAGGGCGCGGGCGGTATGTGGTTCTATCATCCCGACTATTTGCGCGGCATGGCCCGCCTGTGCCGTGAGCACGGGGCCCTGCTGATCTTTGACGAGATCGCCACGGGCTTTGGCCGTACCGGGACGCTGTTCGCTGCGGAGCGGGCTGGTGTTTGCCCGGACATCCTGTGCTGCGGCAAGGCCCTGACCGGCGGCGTCATGACGCTGGCCGCCACGGTCTGTACGGAAGATGTGGCCCAGGGCATTTGCCGGGACGGTATGGTCTTCATGCACGGGCCCACGTTTATGGGCAATGCCCTGGCCTGTGCCGTGGCCTGCGCCAGCCTGGACATCCTGGCGGAGGGTCGCTGGCAGGAGCAGGTGGCCATGCTGGAAACGGCCCTGACAGCGGGCCTTGCGCCCTGCCGGGAGCTGCCGCAGGTGGCAGACGTGCGTGTGCTGGGCAGCATCGGTGTGGTAGAGACCACACGGCCGGTGAACATGGCCGCCATGCAGGACTTTTTCGTACAGCGGGGTGTCTGGATACGACCTTTCAACAGACTGGTCTATGTGATGCCGCCCTATGTGAGTCCCCGCGAGGACGTGGAGCGTCTTTGCGAGGCCATGCACGATGTGCTGGCCCTGCCCGGCATGCTGGCGTAGGGCAGGGAGGATGTGCCGGAAGGGATATTGGGGAGGGAAGGTGCTCCGTTGACCGGCGCCCGAAAGGGGGATTTCCCCAGGCCCTGTCCCTCTCCCAATAAGTTTTATTCAGGGGATGAAGAAGCGGAGCCACCTGCCTACGGATCTTCGCCGAAGGGCAGAAAAGGGCATCCCCCGGCCATATCCTGATTATAGAGAAGGCCCCGTCTGCTGCTGGCAGGCGGGGCCTTCGTGTAAAGTGGCTGAGGAAAGAAAGGGGAGGGGAGAGACCTCTCGCGTCAGGCATAACCGGATGGCGGCCCGCAAAGGCCGTGCCCGTGAGTAACACAGGAGCCTTACGGGCATCGGCAGCACTGCGAGGAGCCCTCCCCCCTCCACAAAACTTCTTTGCTACTTCTCCTCAGCTTCTCCTTGCGGCGCGGCCCCCGCACCGGCCAGCAGGCCTATCTGGCCGCGGAAGATGACCTTGGTGGCCGTCTCGTCGGCCAGCTCGGCCACGTCCATGAATTTTTCCAGCAGCTCCAGCAGATAGTAACGGTCGTTCTCGCAGCCGTCTTTAAAATCGGTCTCCAGCTCGCCGGAGCGCATGTAGTTCTCGAATTCTTCAAGATCTTTCACTGTCAGCATGGTCGTTCTCCTGTAGCCTCCGGAGACGGCGCAGGCCGCAGGCTCCCAGCATGCGGGCCAGGGCCAGTACCGTGTCGATCTCCTCGCGGCTGATATGGTCATAGTGGATGCCCGCGCTGACGCATACCGTGGCCTTCAGCGCACGGCAATAGTCCCGGGCCAGCGGCAGGGCGGCCTTGTCGTCGTGGTGCCCTGTGCGACGCAGGATATGCAGGCGTACGCCATCTTCCGTCCCGGAAGAGGCGGTGCTGGACATAACGCCCGGTCGCGCCTCGCTTCCGGCGGTTGGGGTGGGCATGGCCTCCGGGACGTCCGGGGGCAGGGCGTTTGCGGGCTCGGCCAGGATCACGGCGCCGATGTGGGCATCACCGCCTGTCAGCAGCAATTGCCAGTCCTGCCCGGCGGGCAGCAGGCGCAGTTCCAAGGCCAGCCGGCCATGCGTGCAGCGCAAAAGGAAGGGCTGGGATCTTTCCATCCGCAAAGCATGCTGCATATGGCATGCAAAGGCAAGCCGAAGCCAGGCATCCGCTTGACCCAAAGCCCTGTAAAAGGGTAAGTAACAGGCAAACAAAAAAGGAGAAGCCATGGCTCTTGATCCCACCAAGCACCCTGACTGGCAGATCGCCCAGGATGCCGAAAAATCTATGAAAACTGTGGAAACCCTGGCTGCCGAGCTGGGGCTTGAGAAGGACGAGCTGCTGCCTTACGGCCACTACATGGGCAAGATCGAGCAACAGGCGGTGCTGCGCCGTCTGGCTGACAGGCCCAATGGCAAGTATGTGGACGTGACCGCCATCACGCCGACCCCGCTGGGCGAAGGCAAGTCCACCACCACCATCGGTCTGGTGCAGGGCCTCTCCAAGCGTGGGGTCAAAACCACCGCGGCCATCCGCCAGCCTTCGGGCGGTCCCACCATGGGCATGAAGGGCTCCGCCGCGGGCGGCGGTCTGGCCCAGTGCATCCCCCTGACCCCGTACTCCCTGAATTTTACCGGCGACATTCACGCCATCACCTCGGCCCACAACCTGGCCATGGTGGCCCTGACCTCGCGCATGCAGCACGAGCGCAACTATGACGACGAAAAGCTGGAACGTCTGTCCGGCATGCGTCGTCTCAACATCGACCCCACCCGCGTGGGCATGGGCTGGGCCATGGACTTTTGCTGTCAGGCCCTGCGCAACGTCATCATCGGTATTGAAGGTGACGGCCGCCGCAACGACGGTTTTATGATGCGTTCGCGCTTCGACATCACGGCCGCCTCGGAAATCATGTCCATCATGTCCCTGGCCCGCGACCTGCCCGACCTGCGCAAGCGTCTGTCGCGTGTGGTGCTGGCTTTTGACCGCGCCGGCAATCCCGTGACCACTGCCGACCTGGAAGTGGACGGCGCCATGATGGCCTGGCTGCTGGAAGCCAGCAAACCCAACCTGATTCAGACCATTGAAGGCCAACCCGTGCTGGTGCATGCCGGTCCCTTCGGCAACATCGCCCTGGGCCAGAGCTCCATCATCGCCGACCGCGTGGCCCTCAAGCTCAGTGACATCCATGTGACGGAATCCGGCTTCGGTTCCGAAATCGGTTACGAAAAGTTCTGGAACGTCAAGTGCCACATGAGCGGCCTCAAGCCCGATGCCGCCGTCATCGTGGCCACGGTGCGCGCCCTCAAGAACCACGGCGGCGCCCAGCCGCCCATGCCCGGCCGTCCGCTGCCCGAACCCTACACCCGTGAAGACGTGGGCCTGGTGGAAGCCGGCTGCGTGAACCTGCTGCGCCACATCGGCATCGTGCGCCGTTCCGGCGTGTCGCCCGTGGTCTGCATCAACGCCTTTGCCACCGACAGCAAGAACGAGATCGCCGCCATCCGCCGCATCTGTGAAGAAGCCGGTGCGCGCGTGGCCCTGTCCGAGCATTGGCTCAAGGGCGGCGACGGTGCCCTGGAACTGGCCGATGCCGTTATGGACGCCTGCAACGAGCCCAACAACTTCGCTCCCCTGTACGACTGGTCCATGCCCTTCGAGCAGCGCATCGAGACCATCGCCAAGGAAGTCTACGGCGCCGACGGCGTGGAATTCTCCTCGCTGGCCAAGCAGCGCATCAAGGAACTGCAGGCCCGTCCCGACGCCGAAGAACTGGGCATCTGCATGGTCAAGACCCAGTACTCCCTGTCCGACAATCCGGCCCTCAAGGGTGCGCCCACGGGCTGGCGCCTGCATGTGCGCGACTGCCTGTTCTACGGCGGTGCGGGCCTGGTGGTGCCGGTGGCCGGCGACATCAGCCTCATGCCCGGTACGGGTTCGCGTCCTGCCTTCCGCAATGTGGACGTGGATCTGGAATCCGGCCAGGTGACCGGCCTGTTCTAGGCCTTTTCTGACGGTATAACGCTGTGATACGGGGAGACCTTCCTGCCCTCAGGGCCGGGAGGTCTCCTTTTTTTACGCCATGATCTTCCTGCAGCCGACCGGCGGAGGGGCGGGAACCGGCAGGCCGGTCCGTACCGTCAGGCGGGCCTTGGCCTGCCATCGGGCGGCGGATATTGACATCTTTATCGAAAAAATAGTATTTATTTTCATCTGGCCGTCATTGATGGATGGCCGCAGCGTTCCTGCCTGATTCCAGGGATTTGCGTCACCGTGTTCCTTACCGGGGCAACGTATGTGCAATCATCTGGCGTGGCAGGATTTTTTTATGCCTTCCCCCTGTCTGACGCCGGACGCTCCCTGAGCGTACCTTGCAACGCCGAGCCCTGTCCCGAGCCCTTTCGGTACGGGGCTTTTGACGTTTTCATATTTTTTTGACAGATCACACGATTTTTTATCCGGGGGTCCCTCATGGCCGATATCCGTCTTGCCAAGCCTGTTGCTGGTACCACACAGACCGTCCCCAGCGCTCCTGACGGGCGCTTCATCTTCGATTTTCCCGCGGACGCGGCGACGCTGACCCGCAATGGCGACGATCTTGTCCTGAGCTTTGAAGATGGGTCTTCCATCCGGTTGCAGGGCTTCTACACCACGTATTCCAAGGAAGATATGCCCTCCTTCCAGGTGGAAGGGGTGGAGATCAGCGGGCAGGATTTCTTCGCGGCCCTTGGTGAAGACCTGATGCCCGCCGCCGGTCCTGCCGCCGGCAGCAGTGCCTCGCGCGGCGGCCGCTATAACGAATACGGCGGCAGCGACCTGCTGGACGGCATCGATCATCTGGGGCGTCTGGACATCGGTTTTGGCGATGGCGTGGAGTGGGCCGACGATCAGGTCGGCGGCTGGACGCACCAGAACCTCGATCCCGAGATCAGCGGCATCATCGCTGTAGACGGTAACGACATGACCCTGGTGGAATCCGGTGTGGAGACCGACGAGAACCAAAAAATCCAGGGCAATGTTTTCACCCCCGGTGTGCCTGTCATCGTGGGCCAGGTCGTGGCCAGCGACCCTGACGGCGGGCGGCTATCCTACAGCTTTGCCGACGGCAGCAACCGCATCGTCACCGAATACGGCGTTATCACCATCGATGCCGACACCGGTGTCATCACCTACGAACTTTCTAACGACGACACGGATACCGACAGCCTGCCCCTGGGCGAGACCGTGCGGCAGGATTTTACCGTGCGCGTGGAGGACGGGCAGGGCGGCAAGGCCGAGGCCTCCTTTTCCGTGACCATCAAGGGCACCAATGACCAGCCTGAAGTCAGGCTGGACGAGAAAAACTCGGAGCTGGAGCTGACCGAGAGCGGCGTGGGCCGCATAGACAGCGACAATGTCGTGGAGAATCCGGGTACCGAGGCGGAGAATGCGGAGTACAATGGCTCCAAGCAGCTGGAAGGCAAGGTAACCGGCCATGACGTGGACGCCGGTGACAAGCTGTGGTTCGGCGTCGTGGCCGGTGACCAGAGCAAGGACGGCAGCTGGGAAGGTGCGACACCTCCTGCCACAGACGACTTCCTGGCCGATGAGTCCACCGTTGAGGGCGGAGATAGCAAAACCGTGCCCGGCACCTTCGGCTCCCTGACCCTGAACAGCGACGGCACCTGGACCTATGCCCTGAAGGATGAGCAGGTGGAGCTGCCGGAAGACACCAAGATTACGCTGGACGGTGAGCTTATTTCTATCAAGTACATCGATGAGCTGCCGGAAGGCGCTGAAGTGGAGGATACCTTCACCATCTATGTGAAGGACGAAAACGGCGCCTGGAACCTGGAGACCGTGACCATCACCATCACGGGCACCAACGACCAGCCCACGCTGGAGTTCAAGGATCAGCCCGGGACGCTCTATGAGTCCGGCGTGGGCCGTGATCCCGATACGAATGCACCTGTGACCGATCCCACAGATCCCGCTGACGAGAACGCGGAATACGCCGGGATCAACACGACCACGGGCACCATCAAGGCCTCGGACATTGACCTGGGCGACATCCTGAACTTTGCCGTGAGCGCGGGGAGCGAGGCAACAGAGGTGCCCCAGGACTACCTGACGACAGACGAGCAGAAGACCGTCACGGCCACGGGCAAGTACGGCATACTGGAAGTGGAGAAGACAGCCAACGGCGAGGCCACCTATACTTATACGCTGAAGGATGGCGGCGATACTATTCCGCTGATCTTTCCGGTCACCATCGGCGAAAAGACCTATGCCGATCTGGAGGCGCTCAAGGCTGGCCTGGGCTGGAATTTCGACGGCGACCAACTGACCCTGAACAACCTGCCGGAAGGCGCTGAAGTGAAGGATACCTTCACCATCTTCGTGCAGGACGACAAGGGCGCCTGGCAGAAGCAGGAAGTCGAGTTCACCATCAAGGGCACCAATGACCAGCCTGTCATCACCGCGCACGAAAGCTATGACTACATAGACGGTGATCGTTCTGATCTGGTCCCCGATACCGGGGATACATGGGACATCGCGGCCGCGGAACAGGGCGTGGTGGAGGAGGGCAACAAGCCCAGCGACTATTCCGACATCATCAATGGCCAGTTCCATGCCTCGGACGTTGATGCCGGTGCCCAGCTGACCTTCTCGGCCACGCTGAGTGATGGGCTGGATGGAAAGGGGGTCAGCATCGAGAACCAGCCCGGCACAGTGCTCGACGGTTATACCGGGGAAACAAAGCACATCAGCGGGATCACAGCCGACTTCAACGATGCCGACGGTGGTGACAAATTCTCCATCCCGGCTGGTGAATATCAGGTTTTTGAGCTCAATGTGGGCGACTTCTATCTTGCTGCTGACGGCCACTATTATTTTGACGTGGACGATAGGGACCCGCTCGTCCAGGGCATGAACCAGGGCGAAAAGATCACGCTCACCTTCACCCTGACCGTGAAGGACGACAAGGGCGCCTATGCGGAAAAGGAGTTCACCGTCACCATCAACGGCACTAACGACAAGCCCGAGCTGACCCTGCCCGGTCACACAGCCGATGCCGATGGCAACTTCGTTATTTCCATTACGGATATCCCTGCGTTCAACGGGGTCCCCGGAGTAGTGAAGGGCACTTTTGGGAAGGAAGACGCCGATAGCAATGACAGCCATACGTTCCATGTGGTGCGAAGCGATACGCCTGTTTCCGGCGGCGATCCTGACCAGTTCAACAGCTATGATCTCGTGGCGATGCAGGGAAACCAGACCGTGATGGAGGGAAGGTACGGCACACTGGTCCTGAACGCTAACGGCACCTATACCTATACGCTCTACGGCCCTGACGATACGGACCTGGCGCACAAAGCGGCTTATGAGGAGATCAAAAATCTGAAGGAGGGGGAGGAGCTTGAAGAACCCGACAGCTTCCATGTGGCTGTGCAGGACAAGAACGGCGCCTTCGACATCGAGACCATCACCTTCCCGGTTACGGGCACGGACAACACGCCTTCTGTCAGCAGCGATACGGTCTATGTGAAGGAAAGCGGCGTTTATGCTGCCGATGACCCGGCTACGACGGACAGGAATCCTGATTCGTTCAATAATGAGACCGGTGAGACCAGCGGCAGCGACAAAATCACGGCGCCTGAGCAGCACCGTTCCACGGTCTCCGGCCAGCTGGAGATCAAGGACTGGGAAGACGGTAGCGGTACCGAGGATGACAAGTTGTCCTTCGACCTTGAGGACCTTACGTTCAAGGTCAGCGGGAAGGGGCCGGGCAATAGCACTCTCTCAGGGAAGGTGGATGCCGAACCTACGCCTGGCGAGGATGGCAATAGCTGTACCTACATAACCGACTACGGCACGCTGACCATGTATGCCGACGGGCATTACACCTTTACGCTGAATGCCGATGCCGTGGACTATCTGGCCAAGGATGAGGACCTTACGCTCAGTATCACGGTGCCCGGTATGGATTCGGCCGGCAATGTGGCACATGGCACGATCACCGTGGTGGTCCAGGGCAGCAACGATATGCCGACGCTTACGGTGGAAAATAAGCTGTATGCGGGCGACCGCTTTGGTGGCGACACGCCGGTGAGGGGTGACGATCCTTCGGACGGCATCTCCTTCACCGTGCAGGAAAAGGGCAGCGACGGCGAAGGCAGCGATGTCTACACGGGCAAGGTCGAGGGCGCTGATGCCGATAACGGGGCCCAGCTCTCCTATGGTGTGGTGCACGGCGAGTACGGGACGAATGAGAACGATTCCGATGACCTTGATGCCCGGCACGAAGCCTTTGGGGAAGGTGGCAAGACCGCCGAGGGGACATACGGCACGCTTACCATCAATGATGACGGCACCTATACCTATAAGCTCAACGACAAGGCCAATGACCTTGCGGAAGGTGAACACGGGGAGGATACCTTCACCATCTATGTGAAGGACGAGAATGGTGCCTGGACGGCCCAGCAAGTGAGCTTTACCGTCCAGGGCAACAATGACCTGGCCCTGGTGGATGCCGGTTCGCACACCATTACGGTCAATGCCGGGGAGCTGGTGTACGGTACGAATACGGAGCTTTCTTCTGCAGACCGACAGCCCGTTTATGACAACTCTGAGGCCCCACATGGCACGATAGAGGTGCAGTGGAAGGAAGGTTCATCGGAGACGCAGCGTTTCGGCTTTGCCGTGGATGGCAAGCGCCTTGAGCCGAACGAGGATGGGACCTACACACTGAGCAAGGATGGCACCGAATACGGCACGCTGACGCTGACGCCGGACGGTGACAGCGCCACCTATACCTTTACGCTGAATGATGCATGGGCCAATACGCTGAACCCCAACCAAAAGGTCAATATCAGTGATGTGCTGGGTGGGCTGGAAGTCATCGCCTATGACAGCCGCTATGATGACATATCCGAGTACAGCGGCCAGCAGCTCAATATCTACGTCACGGGCAACAACAACCGGCCCACGATGGAGATTACGGGAAATCAGACTGTCGACCTGGGGGAAAATAGGCTTTCCGCCAGCGGTTATCTGGTGGGCAAGGACATCGATCCCAGCCATAACACGGACAAGGTCCTACGTTACGGCTTTGTGGACGAATCCGGCACGGTAAAGGCCGGCCAGGTGCAGGCTGACAGTGAAGGCTATGGCATCCTGCAACTGGATCCTGTCACGGGCAAGTACACCTATACCGTGACCCATCCGGAAAAGCTGGCCGGATTGGCAGACGGTGAACCGACGACGGTGAGCTTCGATGTCGTCGTGAGGGACCCGCTCAAGGGCACATCGGAGGTCAAGGAACTGACCTTCACCCTGATCGGCAAGCAGGATGATGCCGTCATCGAGCCGGTCACGGGCACGGTGACGGAGTTTGATACAGCGCCCGGTGACTGTGTGGGCGGTAAGCCTGACTTCTGCGGCGGTACGCTGGAGCTGAACACCGGGCAGGCCGATGGATTCTGGGGCGATGCCCAAAAGTATGGCGAGGTGGAGTGGAAGCTCATTGGCGTGCCGACCGGGGGGGGGAGCGTCTCTTCCGGTATGGATGGTAAGGGCGTCTATACGAAATACGAAGGCACATACGGCATCCTCACGGTCTATGAGGATGGCAGCTATACCTATCAGCTGCATGATGGGGCCCAAGAGCTGGCGGAAGGCCAGGTGGTCTACGAAAAGTTCACGGTCAGCGCTACCGTGAAGAATGGCGCTGGTACGGAATATATGGTGGAACGCGATATCACCATGCAGGTCACCGGCACCAATGATGCGCCCACCATCGATCCCACGCACGGGATGGTAGGCGAGGAAGGGAAGCAGCTTATTTCCGTCACCCAGAACGATCCCGCAAAGATGACTGAGACGGGTGAAGCCAATGGCAATGATATCGACACGTTGGACGAGCCGGGCCTGATTTACAAGCTCGTTGACAAGGACGACAATCTCGTGACCGATATGACGACGGAGTACGGCAGCATCAGCATCGATCCCGTCACCGGCAAGTATACCTACATCCTCAACAATGAGAGCGAGGCTGTCAGGAGTATGTCTGAGGGCGAGACCGAAACAGACTCCTTCAAGGTGTGGGTCACTGACCCGCATGGCGAGACGGCCGAGAAGACCATCGAGGTGGTCATCACGGGCAATCCTGATGAAGGCGGTAGTGGCAAAGCACCGGAGCATGCCAACATCACCATTGAGGGCGTGCAGGAAGACCATACCTGGAGCGGGACGGAAGGCGACTATGTGCCGGTATCCGACGACAAGATCTGGGTGCCCGGCACAGATGGGAGCGGCGGCGAGGAAGTCGATGCCTCCGACGAGGGCAACTCCGTCAGCGCGGGCCTGGACAGCAGCCGCGTGACGAGCGGGCCCGGCCAGATCGAGAATGCGGACGCACCACACTATGGCGCGTCCACGGAGCCGGATGGCGAACAAAGCCAGATAGTGCGGGGCCAGTACGGCTATCTGACCATCGATCCCGCCACGGGCGAGTATTTCTATACCCTGTACAATGACAACCCGGATGTGCAGGAGCTCAAGGCAGGTAGCATACCCCTTGAAGAGACCTTTTACCTCATGTGGAAGGGAGATGTGGTCAACAATCCCGGCAGCGCCGATCCCTGCACGATCACGGTCAAGATCAAGGGCACCAACGATGCCCCGATCATCAAGACGGAGGATACTCGCCTGACGGTCGCTGAAACAGAGGACGGTGGCGGTGAGTACCCTTCGGCCAAGGGCACGCTCACCCTTGAGGATGTGGATAGGGGGGACACGCCGGTCCTCACCGATGCCGAGGGCAATGCCTACGAGAGTGGCGACTCCTTCGAGACGGAGAAGGGCAAAGTCACGCTGTCTTATGATGAAGCGACTGGAGAATGGACCTATACCTACACCTGTAAGGAAGGCACAGATCTGAAGGCTGGGCAGACCGAGACTGACAGTTTCTACCTCTATGTGCGGGATGAAGGTGGCCTGATGACCCGGAAGGAGTTCGAAGTCACCATCAAGGGCGAGAACAACGCACCGGAGGTCAATAAGATGCCGCCTCTGGAGGCCGTGGAAGACGGGCTCTCCGAGGAGGGGACCTCTTCCGTGGCCGGCAAGCTCGTGGGTACAGACGGGCTCTTCTCGGATGATGAAGAGGATAAAAATCTGTCGTTCACGGTGTCCGGGGAAGCGGATTCGAAGGGTGAGATATGGGCGGATGGCGAGTATGGCCGCCTGTTCATCGACCTGTCTGATCCCAATAATCCTGTCTACCGCTATTACCTGAACAATTCGGCCGAAAATGTGCAGGAACTGCATGCCGGCGAAAAGGTAAAGGACACCTTCTGGATCACGGCCACGGACAAGCATGGCGAGTCCACCAAGGTCGCGATAACAGTCAATATCACCGGTACGGACGATGCACCCCAGTTCTCCGTGGGCGATACCATCCTGGTAAAGGAAGGCCAGACGAACGATACTGACGGGAACTTCTCCATCACCCAAAAGATCGAGACCATCATCATCGACAAGGATGACAAGGGGACGGAAGGCGATCCCGGCTACAGCTTCTCGTTCAAGCAGGGCGACACGGGTGAGGACCCTGTTACTACATTGGAGACAGACTACGGCACCTTCACCATCAATGATGATGGTACCTTCACCTTTACCCTGGATAACGATGCCGATGCGGTGAAGGCGCTCAAGCAGGGTGAGATCCGGGACATCACGCAGACGATCTACCTGAAGGATGCGTCCGGCCAGTATCACGAGCAGACCATCCACGTCAGCATCACAGGCACCAATACGGCCCCTGAGCTGGAAGTCATGACGGATGCTGTGGACGAAGGTGGTACGACGAGCATCGAGATCAAGGCCACAGATCACGATGCTGATGATGGCGACAAGATGACCTACCGCTTTGCGGATCTGACCGCTGATGAAATAGCCAAGGGCTGGGAACTCTCCGGGGGTGGCAAGACCCTGACCACGCAATACGGAAAGGCTGTTATCGGTGCTGACGGTACCATCACCTATACGGCGAACAACGCCGACAGCCTGAGCCAGGGCCAGACGGTGTCGGAAACCTTCCGGGTACAGGCCTCGGACAAGTTTGGCGCTGTTTCTGATCCCGGTGAGGTGACCGTGACCATCACGGGCACGAACGATGCACCGGCGTTGGTGGTGGAACAGTCAGGCGGCATCCTGTCCGGGACCGTGACCATCACGGACGTGGATGCCAGCGATACCCACGACGTGACCTTCAACGGGCTGTATGGCAAGGACGCCGGGACGGGCGAGGTGACGCCTCTGTCGGTGGAGAATGTGGAAGGCCTGAAGGGGACGGAGGGCACGACACTGGCAGTCTACAACGCGGAAGGTGAAAAGATCGGTGAGCTGACCCTGACCTATACCGGGGGAACAGGTGACAGCGATACGCTCACGTATACGTTCACACCTGACGAGGAGTATCTGAACAGCCTGGAGGTGGGTATACCGAAGGACATCGGCTTCGGCATCACGGTGTCGGACAAGAATGGCGGCACGGACGCGCAAGACGGCCTGCAGTTCACCGTCACCAACAAGAACGACAATCCGGAAATCACGGCGGTACAGCAGCCGGATGGAAACAACGAAGGCTCCCTGACGTTCTCGGACGATGACAAACTGGATACCCAGCACAGCGTGACCTTTGAGGGGCTGTATGCGGGTGCGGGGGGGGATACCCCCCTGACGGTGGACAACGTGGAAAGTCTGGTGGAGGGCAAGGATTTTTCTGTCTACAACAAGGACGGCCTGCAGATCGGCACGCTGACCCTGCGCTATGAGGACGGCGAACTGACCTACACGCTTTCGACCGAAAACTTTGAAAACAACCTGCCCGTGGGTGACAGTACGATCGACTTCACCATCACGGTGTCGGACAAGAGCGGCGACACGGACACGACCGACGGGAATCTGCAGTTCACCGTCACCAACGATAACGACGCGCCTGTCATCGACGAGGATCTGTCACAGGACCCGGCGGCAGGCAACACGGGCACGCTGGTGTTCACGGACGCCGACGTCAAGGATACGCACAGCGTGAGCTTTGAGGGGCTGACTACCGGGGACGGTGAGGCCCTGAAGGTGGATCTGGACAGCCTGACGGAAGGTGGCAAGACCGTTGACGTCTATCAGGGTACCCAGAAGGTCGGCATGCTGGAGCTGCAGTACGCCAAGGTACCTGGAGAAGGCGCCGGTGGCACCGGTATGGAACACACGCTGACCTATACCTTCACGCCAGATGACGACTATCTGGCAACCCTGCCCCGCGGTGAGGGGAACCAGGTGGAATTCGCCCTCACGGTCAATGACGGAGATGTGGACAGCGGTAAGGTCACGGTGACCATTCCTGTGGAAAGCACCAATGAGGCCCCGAAGATCGGCACTGAAGGCATCCCGGAGACAGACGGCAGCAACACCGGCACCGTGACCATCACGGACAGCGATACAGGCGAAAGCCTGGCCGTGTGCATCAAGGGTGCTGAGGGCACTCTCGTCATTATCACGGCGGACGGGGAGCCTGTGACGGTCGATGGCGTCAGCTACACCTACACCGACGGTACGCTGCGCTATGAGGTGCTGCCGGAACGGATCGAAGGCATGGAGCCCGGCAAGGAGGACATGCTTCAGGTCACCGTGGTCGTGGATGACGGTCACGGGAAGGTGGAACAGCCGGTCAGTCTGCCGGTCACCAGCACGGCCCCGACGGAGGGCGGTGAAGGCGAGACGGAGGGCGAGACCTTCATCGTGCCGGATGGCGAAAATCAGGCGGTCCTGCGGGCCCAGAGCGAACGCCAGCGCCTGGCTGCGGAAGAAGCCGGTCTTTTGACGGCGGCGGCCTCCTTCGTGGCCGGCATCACGCCGGAACCGGCCGATCCGGAGACCTTCCTTCAGGACACTGTCCCGGCACAGGAGAACGGCCCCGAAGCTCTTGTGGCGGAAGAGGTCCCGCTGCCGCAGGACGAGACCGTGCTGCAGGAGGAAATGACGGATCTGCCGGATGCGGATGTGCCGGTATCGGAGACGCCGCTTGCCGATGACCTGCTTGCGGAGCCCCTGCTGTTCGCCGGGCTGGAGAGCACGGAAGGGATGCCGGAGCCTGTGGAGACGCTGCGGCCCGAAACGGCGGACGATACGCTTCTTGCGGAAGAGACCGATCCCGTCACGGCTGCGACGCCTCCCGCCTTCAGCGGAGAGGAAGCCGGGGACGGTGGGCTGCTCCTGCCCGAAGGTGTGGAAGGCCTCTTCGGCACGGACGGAGACGACTACCTGCGCGGCGGTGAGGGCAGCGATGCCATCTTCGGCGGTGCCGGAAACGACATCATCGTCTACGACCAGCAGGATTATCTGGTCAGCGGCGGCAGCGGTATCGACTTCATGGTTTCTGATGATACGAGCCTGACGTTGGACGGATTGCTGAGCAATACCAGCAGCGACAAGCCTCTCGTCAGCGGCATCGAGGTGCTGCTGAAGGGCGAGGATGCCCTGAGCCTGACCAGCATCAATGATCTGGCCGACAGGTACGGCATCACGCTGGGGGTCAACGAGGCCGGAGAAGAGACACTCCAGCTGGATGACCGCTGGACGAAGCAGGATGATGGCAGCTATGATTTCAACGGCGGGGCCGAAGCCGATGGCGGCCTGACGCTGGAAACCAGTCTGACACCGGTGGAGACCGGCGATCCGGCCAGCGAGGCCGTACAGCAGCAGGTCTTTACCCTGGAACACAGCAACGGTTAACCTTGCATACACGGCGGGGCGGCCTGAAGGCCGTCCCGCCTTTTGGCAGCATCCGCGGGAGCTTCCATGCGCATCCTGTTCGTCAACCACACCTTCCCGGGGGATCTGGGCCCGTTGCTGGCAGCTTTTGCCGCGCAGCCGGGGCATGAGATCCTTTTTGCCTCCTGCCGGGGCAGACGGGATTTCAGTGTGCCCGGGGTGCGGCATGTGGTCCTTTCCCCCTCCCGCTCCCGGCGTCTTGCGGGGGACGGGGCGGGCACGTCTCTGGACAGGGCCGTGGAGATGGGACGGCAGGCTCTGCAGGCTTTCGATCTGCTGCGGCAAAGCGGTTTTGTGCCGGATATGGTGCTGCTGTCTTCCGCACTGGAGCAGGGACTGTTCCTCAGGGATGCCTTTCCTGATGCCTTTGTGGCCTGCTTTGCGGAAAGTTTGCCGTCCGACGGGCTTGCCGGGGACGGCAAAGGCTTGGTCCGCCATTTGCTGCAATGCCGCCAGATGCAGCAGAGCGATCTGGCCATCAGGCTGGCGGCAGAAGGGGCAACTCGCGATCCGGAACAGCGGGGCGCCGTGACCTTGCCGTATCCGGTGGATACGGACTATTTTTCCCCCCTTGCTCTCAAGGGGGCGGCCAGCCCCAACGCCGGGGCCCGGGTGCTGTGTGCTGTCCGGGATGCGGCGGATGTCTGGCAGATGCTGCGTCTGGCGGAATCCTTGCTGGCTCAGTGTCCGGACTGCCGTCTGGTGCTGCTGTGCGAAAGCGCGGCAGGGCGTGAATCGCTGACGGAGCTCGGTGCTTCCCTGCCATCCGGGATCGAGGTGCCGGAGCGCCTTTCCTTGAAGGACTATCGGGATCTGCTCCGCACGGCGGCCGTCATCACGGCCCCGGCGGCAGCGTGCCTTTCCGCGCCGGTGCTGCTGGAAGCCATGAGCTGCGGCGTGGTGCCGGTACTGGCGGGCGATGCGCCGCACTGGCCCCTGTTGCAGGAGGGCGGGGGAGGCCTCTGGTGCGGGGCGGCGGATCTGGTCCCCACACTGGCGGGCATACTGGCGCAACCGCACCAGCTGGCGGGGCTGTCCCTTGCCGCCCGCCGGACCGTGGAGCGGCATTTCCGGCGGCAGGATGTCATCCCCGGGCAGCTGTCCTTGCTGCATCAGGCACGGGCCGCGTGGTTGCGAAAGAGACAGGACGGTATGACAGCCTGAGGCGGTGACACGTATGGTCGGACGACCGGCAGGAGGCTGGTATGCCTTCTTGCCGCTTTTGCCCGTAGGGACGACAACCGCAGATACGATCATCACGGATTATGACAAATATAAAAAGACCGGCGGCCCAGCTGAGGCACCGGTCTTTTTGTGTTTCAGGGGCAGGCCCTCATGCGGAGGGCCTGCCTTTTATGCGTTTTTTAGAGGGATGTCCGTCTCTCATGCCTTGTGGGGAGGCGATCCCGGAAAAAATTCTTGTTGGTGCCGGTCCGGCAGGAGGCTTGCCCGCCTCCGTCATATCCGTTCCGGCTCCTTCTTTCCAAAGATCCGCTTCAGCAGACACCGTGGGCCCCTCCCCCGTGTTTCAAAAAGCTACATCCCGGGCTTCATGCCCGCGGGCCAGAACGAGGAGTTCCGGCGACCTTCGCCGTCCAGGGCCCAGCCGATCCCCCAGCCGGCCAGCGAGAAAGCAAAGCCCACGAAGAAGGGCGGCAGCGCGGCCAGTGAAGGCCAGGGCATGGGCAGGATGGCGAATTGCGGGTGCGTCATAAGGTACCAAAGCATGCAGCTCACGAAGCCCGCAGCGCAGCTGCACCAGGCTGCCAGGCTGCTGCGCTTGCCGAAGCGCACCAGGGCCACATAGGCCACCAGTACCGTGGAGCCCACGATGCTCCAGCTGGTGGTGCAGAGCATGGCGATGATCTGGCCTTTGATCTGGGCACAGCCGCCGCTGAGCAGCACACAGAAGACGATGCCCGCGAACCACATGCCGCGCGAGGTCTTGCGGCCCGGCAGATCTTCGGCGATGGCCGCCACAGCGATGTGGAAGATGGCCGTGGCCGTGGACAGGGAAGCCGAGACGATGGCCAGCACGAAGAGCTGTAGACCGATGTCGGGCAGCAGCATCTTGACCAGGGCGGGCATGACGTCATCAGGCGAGGCCACTTCAGGCATAAACAGGCGGGCCAGACTGGCCACATAGTAGGCGCCGCCCACCAGCACGGTCAGGACCAGCATGGCCAGCGGCGTGATGCGGTTGACCTGCCGGGCGGAGTTGAGGGCAAAATGGCGCTGGATCATCTGGGGCTGCGCCCAGACCGCCACGGACGTGACGATGACCAGCGAGATGATGAACCAGCCCTGTCCGCCGTCGGCCAGCGAGACGAAGCCGGTGTTGGCCGTCGCGGTGGGTGCCAGTTCCGCCAGCCGGGCCATGCCTTCCAGCGGGCCGCCCACCTTGTCGAACACGGCCACGGTGAGCATGCAGATGCCCACCAGCATGACGAAGCCCTGCATGGCTTCGGTATAGAGCACGCCGCGCAGGCCGCCCATATAAATGGCCGCCGCCACCAGCAGGGCCACGATCCAGACCAGCAGCCAGACGGGAACGGGCATGATCTGGGCCAGGAGCAGGGCCGCGCCCTTGATGACGGCCGAGGCATAGACGCCCAGGAACACGGCAAAGATCAGGGCCAGACAGCGACCCAGCAGGGGGCTGCGGTGGCCGTTGGCCAGCAGCTGCACGGGGGTGCGGGCCTGTAGGTTGCGCTGGCACAGGCGGGTGGGCCAGGCCAGATAGCGATAGACGATCCAGGTCCCCAGCCAGACGTTACCGGCGGCCACCAACAGCATCTGCATGCCGTAGGCATAGGCCAGCCCGCCAAAGCCCACCAGGGCCACGGCGGAGATATAGGTAGCCACATAGGCAAAGGCCTGGATGCCGAAACCCACGCGGCCCGAAACCATGACATCATGCCCGCTGCCCTTGCGGGACAGCCAGATGAACAGGGCGATGTAGCCGCCCCAGATGAGGACATCGGCCAGCATCTAGCGCCCCCTTCCCTGACGGATCAGGCTGAAGAGGGAAAGCACCAGCGCGGCCAGCAGCGAAAGCACCGCCAGCAGCACCGGAGCGTCCGCCAGCCCCAGAACGGAAAACAGTTCCATACGCAACTCCGGTTACGGTCTGACGGGAACGGCAGGGAGCCGCCTCCCGAATATAGACAGCGTAGACGGAAGTGCTGTCCCGAGGCAAGTCCATTTTCCGTTTTTCGGCGGAAAGGCGATACTCTCCGGCCCCGGACCGGAAGGCGGAAAGGGGAGCTAAGCAGCCGGGCACCATAAAAAAAGGGCCCCGCAGGGCCCTTGGGTACGGAAGTCGGATGCGATCAGCGCTTCCAGGGCGTGATGGCGCACTTGATGCAGTCGTCCTGCCGCTGTTCGAAGATGCGGTAGCCCTCCAGGATCTTGTTCAGGGGCAGGCTGTGGGTGATGAGCGGGTTGGTGTCGATGCGGCCGCGCTCGATAAGGCGGATCAGCTCCGCGCTGTGGGTGGCGTCCACACCGCCGGTACGGAAGGTCAGGTTCTTGCCGTACATCAGGTGCAGGGGCAGGCTCTGCGCTTCTTCATACATGGCCACCACAGCCACGGTGGCATTGGGGCGGGCCACTTTCCAGGCGGTCTGGAAGGTATCGTGCCCGCCCGCGCATTCGATGACCGCATCGGCGCCCAGACCGCCGGTGGCGTCGAGGATGCGCGCTTCCGCGTCATCCGCGGCGGCGTCGATGGTCAGGTCGGCATAACCGCGTTCCTGCGCCAGCTGCAGGCGGCTGGGCAGGATGTCCACGGCGATGACCTGCGCGGGGCCGAACAGGCGCGCGCACTGCATGGCGCACAGGCCCACGGGTCCGGCCCCCAGCACGGCCACGCTGTCGCCGGGGCGGATGGCGGCCAGTTCCGCACCAAAGTAACCGCTGGCCAGCACGTCGCCCACCAGCAGCACGTCCTGATAGGACAGGGAATCGGGGATGGGGTCGAGGCCGTTGTCCGCAAAAGGCACGCGCACATACTCGGTCTGGCAGCCGTCGATGCGGCAGCCCAGCTCCCAGCCGCCGTGACGGCAGTTGTTGACGTAGCCCTGGCGGCAGAACCAGCAGGTACCGCAAAACGTTTCCACATTGGCGGCCACACGCTGGCCGGGGCGCACTTTGCGCACCTCGCTGCCCGTTGCCACCACTTCGCCCACGAATTCGTGCCCCAGCACCGTGCCGGGCAGGGCACGCGGTACCCCGCCGTTGCGGATATGCAGGTCACTGGCGCAGATGCTGGAAAGTTCCACTTTGACGATGGCGTCGCGCGGATCCTGTATCTGCGGCAGGGGACGTTCCTCCAGCCGCAGGTCGTTGGTACCGTGATAGACCAGTGCATGCATGGTTTCAGCCATAAGCCCCTCCTTGTGCGGACATGCAGCCGTCATATCCGTCCACTATGGCGGGCTTTGGGCAGTGTGTAAAGCGTTCCCGCCCGGCCTGTCCGGCCGGGGCTTCATGGGACGGGCCGTCCCGCGGCATCAGGACTTGCGGATGAGCGTTGGCAGGTCGTCTTCCGTGGAGCAGAAGCGTTCCCAGCGGAAATCGCGGCGGTCTTCCAGCAGGCGGGGGACAAGGTCCGGCACATCGACGGGCCAGAAGCAGTCAGGGCGGGGGTGGCGCACGCCCGGTCGTCCGGCCTGCGGGCGGCAGGCAAGGATGGCTTGTCGCCATTGCGCCGGGATGGCCTCCAGACCGTACACGGCTCCCAGCAGGGCCCCGCAGATGGCGGCGTTGGTGTCCGTATCACCGCCGCGCCGCACGGTATCCACCACGCCTTCCTCCAGCGTGGGCGCGTGCAGCAGCTGCCACAGGGCATTGTGCAGGGCGATGCGGACCCAGCCCATTTTGTGTACATAATCCGCAGGCGCTTCGTGCGGCGCCAGCTCCAGGATCTCGTACAGACAGGGCTCAAGCCGCTGCCGCCGGGCAAGCCTGAGCAGCCAGGCGTACAGGTCCTGGGGAGAATCGCCGCTGCGGATGGCCTGCGCGATGAGGCAGGCATACAGGGCATTGGCCTGCTGGCAGACCGGGTGGGCATGGGTCAGGGCCGCATCCTGTTGCGCCCAGCGTGCCACGTCGTGCCAGTGGCGGGTGGCGCCGAAGATGCCCAGCGGGCTCACACGCATGAGAGCGCCGTTGGCCTGGCTGTCCGGGTCGGGATGCCCGCGCAGGCCAAGGGCGATGGTCCGGCCCATGTCGAAGGGGCCGCTCTCCAGCCAGAAAAGATAACGGCGGCGGGCTTCTTCGGCATCATATTCCACGGCTTCGGCCAGCAGACGGGCCAGCATGAGGGCCATTTCCGAGTCGTCCGTGGGTTGCCCGGCCAGGATGTTCCAGGTACCGCCGTCTTCCAGCAGACGGGGTCCATCGGGATAGCGTTCGCGGATGGTGGCCGGGGAACAGAATTCCACCAGACCGCCCAGGGAATCCCCGGCGATCTGGCCCATGAGACAACCGGCGGCACGGTCGAACAGGGGATCGGTATGGCTGGGCATGGAACCTCCTTTTTTTCAGCTCACAGATGGTGGGGAAAGGCCTGCGGGAGAGCATGTCCTTCCCCATTTCGAATGGAGATACCAGACCTCCGTTCCATTTTGCGGAATGGAGCATGCTGACTGCAGCTGTGCGAGGTATTTTGTCATCATCCCGTCCCACATATTTTTCTGAAAAGCAGATCGTACGCGCTCGTGTGGCTGCGGGCACAGCCCGGAGGCGGGCGCTGTGGCAAGATTGGCCTGCTCACGCTGATGCGACCATTGGGGACGTGGCAGCGGGGGACAACAGGCAGGCCGCCCTCGTGGAAGGCGGCCAAACAGGCAGGAGGGCAGGATGGACGGCAGCATGCAGATGGAGGCCGCGCCCCGGGCGTGTCCCCAGCCGGGGAGATGGAAGGGCCGCGCGGCTCTGGTGGGGGCCTCGCTGGCCTTTGTGCTGGGGGCAGCCCATTTTTTTCGCAGCGGGCAGCATGGCCTTGCTTGTGTTTGTCTGGTCTGGGCCGGGCTGCTCTGGCGGCCGGTGGCCTGGCTGCGGCGCAGTGCCGCGGTCTTTTTGCTGGGGCTGGCCGCGGAGTGGGGCATGACGACGCTGGCCCTGGCCCGCTGGCGTCTGCAACTGGGCCAGGACTGGCTGAGGATGGCCTGCATACTGGGGGCGGTGGCCGCGCTTACCCTGCTGGCGGCCGCAGCCCTGCGCAGTCGCGCCTGCCGCAGGGACGAGGTCTCCGGTCCCCGTGCCCAGGCGCTCGCCTGTCTGCTGGTCTCGGCCCTGCTGTTGCTGCCGGACGGGCTGCGGCCTGATCTTTTGCTGCTGCACCGGCTCGTACCGGGCTGGGGAGCGGTGCAGGCCCTGCTGGCCGGTCTGTGGGCGGGCCTCGTCTATGGCTGGCTTGCGGACAGGCGTCGGGCCCCCGTATGGCGGCGGCGCATCTGGCTGCTGTTTTCCTGCGTGTTTTTCGGGCAGCTGCTGGCGGGGCTTTTCCTGCACAGCCTGTTCCTTTTGCAGGGCGTGCCGCACCTGCCCGTGCCGGGACTCATCCTGTCCGGCCCGCTGTACCGGGGCGGGGGCTCGCTCTTCATGCCCGGGCTGTTCGCGGTCTCGCTGCTGCTGGCGGGCAGTGCCTGGTGCAGTCATCTGTGCTATCTGGGCGTCTGGGATGCCCGGGCGGCGGATGCCGGGCCCCGCAGCGGCCGGGGCGTGCCCGCGCTCTGGCGCAAGATGCGCTGGGGCCTGCTGGCCGTGAGCCTGCTCCTGCCTTTGGGGCTGCGCCTTGCCGGGCTGCCGTGGCCCTGGGCCCTGGTCTTCGCGCTGGCGCTGGGGCTGGCCCTGTTGCCCTGTGCCCTCTGGCTGAGCCGGAAGCTGGGCATCCCGGTGTATTGTTGCGGCATCTGTCCGCTGGGGATGACGGCCAACCTGCTGGCGCGTCTCTCCCCGTGGCGTCTGCGCCGGAACGGGCACTGCACGGGATGCGGGGCCTGTGCGCGGGTCTGCCGATACGGCGCCCTGCGGCTGGACGGGGACGGCAAGGTCGCCGGCCCGGATTGGCGCTGCACCCTGTGCCGGGACTGCATGTCCGTCTGCCGTCATAGAGCCCTGGAGATCCGTTGCTGCGGACAGGGCGGGGCGTGGGTGGAGCAGGCGCTGCTCTGTTCGCTGAGCGTCCTGCATACGCTCTTTCTCTTCATGGGACGTGTCTGATGCCCTGAGGGTCCGGCAGCTCCCGTGACGTTCCCTGTGGCCGTTCCACGCGCAGAAAAAAAGGAGGACGACCGCTGTGGCCGTCCTCCCGTTTTGCGTCAGCAGGGATGGTTTACGGCAGCACCAGCTGAAAATCGGGACGGAAGCTGTCCAGCAGGGAGAGCAGTTCCTTCACCGGCGCGGCGTTCTGGAGCAGGCCCTGCTGCACGGCCTGTTCAGGCGTCAGGCGGCCTTCGAACAGGGCCATCATCTGCAGGCGGGTGCAGGTGAGCAGGGGGGCGCGGCGGTCACGATCCGCCCTGTGCGCCGTGAGCACGCTGTTGGCCAGATGCAGTTCCCAGCCTTCCTGCGTGTCTGTCAGGCGGATGAGCAGATCCAGCGTCTTGCCCTGGGCCCGGATTCCATCCAGACGCACGCCCAGATAGTCGAAGTACAGGGCCGCGGGCATGGCCCTGGCCTGCGTGTTGACGGGGCTGGCGGCATTGGCGGGCACGGCGGGCGGCAGGCCCCGCAGGTCGCGGGCGCCGCTCAGGTAAAAGTTGCGCCAGGGGGCGCTCTCGGCCTGATAGCCCAGCTGTTCCAGGGCATCGGCGGCCAGCTCGCGGGCGGCCTTGTTGTCCGGCTCGGCAAAGATCACGTGGTCGAGCACCTGGGCCACCCAGCGGTACTGGCCGGCCTCAAAGTCCTTGCGGGCCCGCTTCAGGACGGCATCGGCACCGCCCATGTATTCCACATATTTACGGGCGGCCTCCACCGGGGCCAGCATGTGCAGGTGCGCGGGATTGCCGTCGAACCAGCCCAGATAATAGTTGTACACGGCCTTGGCATTGTGGTTGAGGCTGCCGTAATAGCCGCGCAGGCTGAAGACCCGCTGCAGTTCGGGAGGCAGACGCAGGGTCTCCGCGATCTCCAGCATGGTCTGGCCTTTATTGGCCAGATGCATGGTCTGGTCATTGATGTAGCGGTACAGGTCCCGCATCAGGCCCAGCTCGGTACGCACCCGTTCCGCTCCCCAGACGGGCCAGTGGTGCATGCCGTACAGGACCTCCGCCTCGCCGCCCCAGCGCTGCAGGCTCTCGTCCAGAGCACGGCTCCAGCACAGGGGATCGCGCGCCTTGGCCCCGCGCAGGGTGTAGAGGTTGTGCATGGTGTGGGTGCAGTTCTCGGCGGCGGTCAGGGCCTTGAGCTCAGGGATGTACCAGTGCATCTCCGCCGGGGCCTCGGTGTTGGGCGCCATCTGGAAGATGAAGGTCAGGCCGTCCAGCTGCAGGGTCTCGCCATCCTTTTCGATGAGGCGGGTGGGCTCCAGCAGGCCCGACGTGCCGCGGGAGGTGGCCAGCCCCAGCCCGGCGCCCACATGACCGCGCGGCGAGGGCGGCAGCAGGGAGCCGTACATGTACTGGGCCCGGCGGCTCATGGCATTGCCGGCCAGCACGTTCTCGGCCACGGCCGCTTCCATGAAGCCCTTGGGCGCGATGATCCGCACCTTGCCGGCGGCCACGTCTTTTTCATCCACCACGCCGTGCACGCCGCCGTAATGGTCCACATGGCTGTGGGAATAGATGACGGCCACCACCGGCTTGTGCGGCCGGTGGGCGTAATAGAGCTTGAGGGCCGCCGCGGCGTTCTCGGCGGAGATGAGCGGATCGACCACGATGATGCCGCTGTCGCCCTCGATGATGGTCATGTTGGAAAGGTCGGCATTGCGGATCTGGTAGAGGCGGTCCACGACCTTGTAGAGGCCGTCGCGCAGCACCAATTGGCTTTGCCGCCACAGGGAAGGATTGACCGTATCCGGCGCCTGGGTGGGCATGATGACCGACGGCGGAAAGTCGCGGCTCATGGCCGGGGCCAGAAAATCATAGGGGGCCAGGTTCCAGGTCTCGCGGCCGTTGGCGTCGAGGATGCGGCCCCTGTCCGGCAGGGGAGCCAGAAAGCCGCGCTGGGCATCCTGAAAATCCTGCCGGTCGGCAAAGTCCACTTCTTTGCTCATGGCCGCGTGGGCGGCGCGGGTGTGCCCCGTGGCCGGTTTGCTCATGTCCGCGGCATCGGGGGCAGGAGCCGCCCAGGCAACGCCGGGGCCGCAGGACAGCAGGGCGGCGCACAGGGCCGAAGTCAGCAAGGTACGCATGGGTTCCCTCCATCGGGGTATGCTCGGGAAAAGGCCGGCCACAGGAAGGCGGACCTTTGGAGAGATCCCGGCGCGGGAGGGGTCCCGCTGCCGGATCTTTTGCCAGTATCGCGTCCGTCCCGGTCGAAGGCAAGCGGATTCCGGGCCAGGGCATGCGGCCGGGACAGGCCGGGAACGGATAAAAAAAGGCCGGAGAGGCTCCGGCCTTTGGGCATGCTTTGGGGGCGGGGCCACCCGCCGCAGGATCACATGCTGTGCTCGAAGTAGCGGGCCACTTCCGCGGGATCGGGACGACCGTCGGGGCCGTACTGGCTGAGGATGAGCATGAGCTTGAGGCGGGCCTTGGCGGCGCTCAGTTCTCCGGCCATGATGACGCCCATCTTGTGCTGTTGCAGCATGCCGCCCTCGTAGCCGTATTCGTCCAGCACGCGGCCGCCCGTGCGGGTGGCGTTGACCACGATAATCCCCTTCTCCAGAGCGCGCGCGATACCGGGGATCACATAGGGCGGCACGTTGCCGCGGCCGAAGCTTTCCACCACGATGCCGTCCACACCGCGCGAGACGGCAAAGTCCAGATAGGCGGCATCGGAACCGGTGACCAGCTTGATGAGGTCGACCTTTTTGCACAGGCTGTGGGGCAAAAAGGTCTGGCGGCCCAGCTGGGCCCTACGGAAGATGACCCTGTCGCCGTCCACCACCCCCAGGGGGCCCCACCAGGGGGACTGGAAGGTGGCCACATTGGCGGCGTGGGTCTTGGTGACTTCGCGGGCGGCGTGGATCTGCTCGTTCATGACCACAAGGCTGCCCATGTTGCGGGCCGAGCGTGAGGCCGCCACGCGCACGGCCGCCAGGATGTTGCGCGGCCCGTCGGGGCTGAGCTCGTCACCGGAGCGCATGGCTGCCGTGAAACAGACAGGCTTGTGGCCTTCCAGGGAAAGATCGAGGAAATAGGCGCTTTCTTCCAGACTGTCCGTGCCGTGGGTGATGACGACGCCGCTGACGTCGTCCATGGCCAGATACTGCCGGACCATGGCCGCCAGGCGGAACATGTGGTCAGGGGTGATGGCCGGGCTCGGCAGGTTGTCGAACTCGCGTACTTCCAGATCGCAGACGCTGCCCAGGCCGGGGATGGCCCGGACAAGGTCCGCACCGCTGACAGCGGGCACGGCCGCACCGGTCACGCTGTCATGCTGCATGGCGATGGTGCCGCCGGTAGTGATGATGACGACTTTTGACATGGGTGGTTCCGTATGTCTTGCATAAAAAAAGGGAAAAACAGCCGGCGTGCCACCCCGGACGGCGGCAACGGGAGACTTGTACCCGACTTGCGAAGATTGCTCAAGGATATGGCGGGGAAAGGATATTTTTGTCCGGTGGCGGCTTTTGGGGTGTTTCCTTCCTTTACGCTGCATCTGTCCCGTGCTATTGGAACTCATTTACATGGTTTCGCCGCCGATTCCGCATTTTTTCAGTCCTTCTTTCGGGTAGCATCATGAACATGCATGAAAAGATCCTGGATAACCTGCAGGAGCTGGTCTACATCGCCGATATGGAGACCTACGAGCTGCTCTACTACAACAGGGCCCTGGCAGAAGAGTTCCACATCCCCCAGAGATTGCATGGCAAATGTTACGAGATCCTGCAGGGACGGCGGGATCCCTGTCCTTTTTGTACCAACGGCAAGCTTTCCCAGGACGGCTGCTATGTATGGAAGTTCTACAACCAGCTTGTCGGACGCCATTTTTTGCTGAGCGACAGCATCTGCGAGTTCAACGGCAGGCAGGTCAGGACGGAGATCGCCTCGGACATCACGGAGCATGTGCTCCTGCAGGAACAGCTGGACAAGAATCTTTCCCTGCAGAACTTCATCAACCACTGCGCCCGCAAGCTGTACCGGCAGGATGCCGACCTGCCTTTCCTGATCGACGACGTGCTGGCCGCCATCGGCGAATATTTGCAGGCGGACAGGGCCTATATCTTTGAGTTCTCTGACGATGTCGTCCGCAATACCTTTGAATGGTGTCGTGAGGGCGTCGTGCCGCAAAAGGAATTTCTGGCCAATGTCCCTGTGGGGGTCATTGCCCGCTGGATGCCCAACTTCTACGCCCACCAGCCCATCCTGATCACGGATCTGGAAAGCCTGCGTGTGAGCAGCCCGGAAGAATACGCCGTGCTCAAACGCCAGGACATCCACTCCCTGCTGGTGTTCCCGCTCTGGAACGGCAAGAGCCTGCGCGGTTTCGTGGGCGTGGACAACCTGGATCCCGAGCGTATCGATTCTTCCCGGGTGCTGCTGTCGTCCATGAAGTTTTTCCTCAGCTCCTCCCTGTGGCGGCGGGATTCGCTGAACGAGCTGCATTTCCTCAGCTACCACGACCAGCTGACCGGGGTGTTCAACCGCAATGCTTTCCAGCGCGACGTGCAGAAGCGGGATGCCGACATCGGCGTCATCTTCCTGGACATCAACGGCCTCAAGGACATCAATGACGGCGACGGCTACAGCGGCGGGGACGCCGTCCTGGCGGCGGTGAGCCGTTCGGTCCATGAGCTCCTGCCGGATACGGCCGTATACCGCATGGGCGGTGACGAATTTGTCCTGCTGTGGCAGGGAGGGGACGAACGGGAGTTCCGCAGGGATGTGGAGCGGGTGCGTTCCCTGTTTGCCGGGACGCTGGGCTTTACCGCCTCTGTAGGCTGCGCCTGGGTGCGCCGCGAAGACGATATAGGCGAAGGCCTGATCGCCGCCGATGCCCGGATGTTTGCCGCCAAGCGGGATTTTTACCGTTCGTCGCCCCAGAGCGGTCGTTACCGGAGCGGGCTGGACGACATCCTCGACCTGGCCCGGCCCGGCCGTCTGGAAGAGTTGCTGGCCTCGGACAGTTTTACCCTGTATTGCCAGCCCCAGTTCCGGGTGGCGGATGGCGCGGTGGTCGGCGGCGAGATCCTGCTGCGCCTGATAAGCGAGGGCAAGGTCATCCCGCCCACGCAATTCATCCCCCTGCTGGAATCCTTGTACGCCATGCCGCAGGTGGACCTGCATGTGTTCGGCAAGGTCTGCGCCTGCCTGAAACGCTGGCGGGACGAGGGGCGGCCGCTGGTGCCCATGGCCGTGAATTTTTCCCGTACGACGCTGGCCTTTCCTGAAGTGGCCGACAGGCTGGAGGAGATCAGGCAAAAGTTCGACATCCCGGCCGAGCTGTTGCAGGTGGAGATCACGGAAACGGCCAGTACGGAGGATTACCGTACGTTCCAGAAGGTCGTGGACAGCATCCGGGCCAAAGGCTTCCGGGTGGCCATCGACGATTTTGGTGTGGCCTATGCCAATCTCATGACCCTGGCGCGTCTGGGCTTCGATGAGCTCAAGCTGGACAAGAGCCTGATGGATGACCTGTGCGGCAGCGACAAACGGCAGCGCCTGCTGCGTCTGGTCATCGAGGCTGCGGAGGATATGGGCATCCGTACCGTTGCCGAGGGCGTGGAGACCGAGGAGCAGCTGGCTGTCCTGCGCAAACTGGGCTGTCCCAGGGCCCAGGGCTATCTGCTCAGCCGGCCGCTCCCGGTGGAACAGTTCGCCGCCCTGCTGTCCTGACAGGGATCGCCAAAAAGCCGCCCGCAAAGGGCGGCTTTTTTATGGTCTTCAGCCAGTTGAACGCCCGGGGCGCGCAACGGCAAAACATCCTCGCGGCGGGGGCGCTGTTGCGGGGATGACGGCAGCTGCATCTGCCGGGCCGTCGTCCCGTATTACGGCTGGGCCGTAGTTCCTCACAGCCCCAGACGCTTGTAAATGGCCTTCATGTCCACATTCTGGCGCACCACGTCGGCCAGGCGGTCCAGCGAGGCTTCCAGATCGCAGCGCACCAGCTGGCGGCCCTGCGGCTTCAGGCCCACGTCCTGCCGCACATGATCGAGCCAGGCACGGCGGAAGGCGTCGTCATCGAACAGACCGTGCAGATAAGTGGCCCAGCGACGGCCGCTCACATAGCCGCAGATGCGTTCTTCCGGAGCGCCTTGGCCCTCGCGCACGAAAAGGGGCAGGGCCGACGGACCGTGGCTGGTATGGCCGTGATGGATCTCGTAACCGCCGGTCATGACCGGCAGCGGCGTGGCGGCCCGGCGCACGCTGACCAGCGTCTTGTCCGCAGCAAAGGTGGATTCCAGATCCATGAGCCCGAGGCCGGGCACGGAAGGCGCGGCGGATTCCAGCCCCAGCGGATCGAGGATGGCGTGCCCCAGCATCTGGAGCCCGCCGCAGATGCCCAGCAGCCAGCCGTCCCGGGCGGCATGGCGGCAGATGAGCTCGGCCAGACCGTCGGCCCGCAGCGCGGCCAAGTCGGCGGCCACGCTCTTGGTACCGGGCAGGATGACCACATGAGGCTGCCCCCAGTCTTCGGCCCGGCGTACGGCCCGCAGGCGCACGTCCGGTTCGGCGGCCAGAGGCGTCATATCGGTGAAGTTGGACACATGCCGGGGCATGACCACGGCGATGTCGAGGATGCCGGGCGGGGGCGGTGTGGTGTCCGCCGCCTGCGACCAGGGGAAGCCCGCCATGTCTTCATCCGGGATGTTGATATTGCGCAGCCAGGGGATGACGCCCAGCACCGGGACGCCGGTGGCCTGTCGTATATAGGCGTGGGCCGGTTCCAGAAAGGAAGCGTCGCCCCGGAACTTGTTGACGAGCCAGCCCGCCAGCAGGGATCGCTCCTGCTGTTCCAATGTCATCCAGGTGCCCAGCAGCGAGGCATAGACCCCGCCGCGGTCGATGTCGCCCACCAGCAGCACCGTGGCCTGTGCGTGGGCGGCCATGCGCATGTTGACGATGTCGTGCTGCTTGAGGTTCACCTCGCCTGGGCTGCCTGCCCCTTCCAGGACCATGACCTCGTGCCGGTCGGCCAGCGTGTCGTAGGCGTCGCGCACGGTCTGCCAGAGCCCGGCCTTGTAGCGGAAATATTCGCGGGCTTGCATGTGCCCCACGGGTTTGCCCAGGACGATGACCTGTGACCCGGTCTCCGAATGCGGTTTGAGCAGCACGGGATTCATGAGGGCCTCGGGATCGATGCGGGCCGCCTGGGCCTGGACGATCTGGGCGCGCCCCATCTCTTCGCCAAGGGCGGTCACCCCGGAGTTGAGGGACATGTTCTGGGCCTTGAACGGAGCCACGTCATAGCCGTCCTGACGCAGGATGCGGCAGAAGGCGGCGGCCAGGATGCTTTTGCCCGCATCGGAGGACGTGCCCTGCAGCATGAGGGCGGGACGCCGGGAGCGCGGGCGCGGCGGCACGGGCACGGACGGGTGCAGGATTCCGCGCAGGGCGTCGGCCAGCCGCTGATGGTCTTCTTCCAGCCGCACGGCGGCACGGAACCAGCTGCCGTCTTCCATGCCGCGATAATTGGAGCAGTCGCGCACGGCGATGCCGTATTCCCGCAGCAGGCGGGCATACAGGTCCGCCGGGGCCTGTTCACAGCGGAACAGCACATAGTTGGCCAGCGAGGGGAAGACCGTGATGCCGGGCACGCCGCGCAGGCAGGCGCACAGATGTTCGCGGCGGCGGCTGTTCTCGCCCCGTGTCCGGTCGGCAAAGTCCGACGTATCCGCCAGCACGGCCTGTGCGGCGGCCAGGGCAAAGGCATTGACGCTCCAGGCGGGCAGCTGTCTGCGCCATCGCCGTGCCCGTTCCGCCCGCGTGACCATATAGCCCAGGCGCACGCCGGGCACGGCATGGAACTTGGTCAGGGAGCGCAGCAGCACGGCATTGTCCGGCAGCTGCGTGATGAGGGAAGAGACGTCGTCGGGGCCCGCATAGGCGGCAAAGGCTTCGTCGATGATCCAGAGCAGGTCGGGACGGGCCTCTAGCAGGTGGCGGCAGGAGGCAGGCGGCAGGAACGAGCCGGAAGGGTTGCCCGGATTGGCCAGCCAGACGGCTGCCCGGGCCGGGACGTCCGCCAGCAGGGAGAGCAGCTGCCGGAGCATGTCCTCGTCGCTGTCCCCGTCGCGGCGCACGCCACAGTCCGGATGGCGTACCTCCAGCCCGGCCAGTCCGCAGGCCAGGGCGTATTCGCTGAAGGCCGGTTCGATCACGGCCGCGCAGGGAGTGCCGTCTTCCTTGAGGACACGGGCCAGCAGGTGGATGAGCTCGTTGGTGCCGTTACCGAACACGAAGCAGTCCGCAGGCAGGCCGTAGACGCGGGCGGCGGCCTCCATGGCCTCTTCCGCATGGGGGGAAGGATAGGCCGAGATATGGTCCAGGGCGCGACAAAGCGCCAGACGCAGGAATTCCGGCGCGCCTTCGGGACGGACGTTGACGCTGAAATCCAGCAGGCTGTCAGGGGCGCGCCCGGCCAGTGCGGCCATGCGCAGCCGGTCGCCGCCGTGTGCCTCAGGCTTCATGGGAGTCCTCCTCAAGGGTCGGTGACGGCATGGCTTTGCCGTGAAGGGCAAGGGCGGAAAGGATGCGGGCCGCGCAATGCTCGGGACTGGTGCAACTGGTATCGATACGCAGCTCGCCGGGCAGGGGCGCGTGGATGTCCCGCGCCTGCCGAGCGGCATGGGCCCAGTCCGGCGTGCGGTCGGTACGGCCTTTTTCCCGGCGTTCCAGCTCGGCCAGTTCGCAGCAGACCTGCACGGGCAGGACGGGGATGTCCCGCAGGCGCTGCCACAGGTCGGCTATCCAGTCCGGGCGCTCACCCAGCACATGATCCACGATGACCCATGCCCCGGCGTGCGCGGCTTCGGCCGTGGCCGCGTGCAGGATGGCGGTCAGGGGCAGGCCCGTGGCGGCCATGCCCTGCAGCAGGGTCCCCGGACGGCCGGGACAGGCCCGCAGCAGATCGTCCATGGACAGGATGATGCTGTGGCGGCCGTGGTCGGCCAGCAGTTTTTCCTGCAGGGCGCGGGCCAGGGTGCTCTTGCCTGCGCTGGAGGGGCCGTTGAGCAGGATCACCTGCCCGGCAGGACTGTGGGGGGCAGGAGCGGCAGGAGCCATCTCCGCATCCATGCCAGCATCCACGGCCGCATCGGCCAGACCGCCCCAGTAAAGATGTACATAGCCCGCCCGCACATTGCCGTGATGCACGCCTTCGGGGCGGGTGCCCGCACGATCCGTGACGTCATAGAGGGGCGCATAAGGCCGGTGCAGCTCGATGTGCGACCAGTGGAACTCGTGGCCCCGGCAGGTCTCCAGAGGCAGGCCCAGGGGGGCGCCCCCCGTGAAGCGGACATCGCGGTAGCCCAGCGAGCGCAGGCCCTGCCCCATACGGGCCGTGGCTTCCAGCACGCCGCACATGGGCCAGACGCGGCGCTCTCCATCCAGACCGTGCCCCTCGGCGGCGGCTTCCAGTCCGGCACACAGATACATGTAGCCGCCGCACTCGGCGTAGATCTCGCCGCCCGCGGCGGCGAAGTCCCTGATGGCGCTACGCATGGCCGTATTGGCGGACAGTTGGGCGGCGAAGGCTTCCGGGTAGCCGCCGCCCAGATACAGGGCATCCGGCTGCGGCGGCAGGGCCGTATCCCGCAGGGGCGAGAAGGGGACGATCTCCCAGCCGCGGGCGCGCAGGGTGTCCTCGTTGGCGCGGTAATAAAAGCAAAACGCCTCGTCCCGGGCCACAGCCAGCCGCCGCTGCCGCTGTCCGGGGGCGGGCAGGGGCGGCCCCAGCGGCCGGGGCCGGCGCGTCAGGGCCAGCAGGCGGTCCAGATCCACATGATTTTCCGCCAGTTCCGCCAGACGGTCCGTCCATGCCGTATCGCAGTCGCTTTCAGCCGCGGGCAGCAGGCCCAGCTGCCGTTCGGGGATGCGGCAGGCCTCGTGGCGGGGCAAGGCGCCCAGCAGGGGCGGCAGCCCGGCCTTTTCCAGAGCCTGACGCAGAATATCCGCATGGCGCGGGCTGCCGGCATTGTTGGCGATGACGCCCGCCAGCCGGACGCCATGACGTGCCGCCTGTTGCTGGAAACCTTCCACCAGCGCCGTCAGCGAGGCGGCCATGCCCCGCACGTTGACCACCAGCAGCACGGGCAGGTGCAGCACACGGGCGCAATCCAGCGTGCTGCCGGAAAGATCGTCCGGGGCGCGGCCGTCCAGCAGGCCCATGACACCTTCGCAGACAGCGGCGTCGGCTCCCTGCACGGCGGCCCGCCACTGGGCGCGCACACCGGCCTCGCCCATCATCCAGGTATCCAGATTGCAGGCCGGGCGACCGGTAGCCAGCGCATGGAAGGTGGGGTCGATGTAATCCGGCCCGCATTTGCAGCCCTGCACGGCAAGGCCCCGGCGGACAAGGGTCCGCATCAGGGCCACGGCCACGGCGGTCTTGCCCTCGCCGGAGCGGGGAGCGGCCAGACAAAAGGCGTGGAAGTCCCGCATCAGCGACCGTCCGCGGTGGACGCGGGGGCGTCCTTGTCCAGATATTTTTCCGCATAGCCGCGGGCTTCGAACAGCGCGCCCCGATCCGTGACCGTGCGTGCGCTGCCGATGAGCACCAGCGTGGACATATCCACGTCATCGGCGGGCAGGTCGGCCAGACGGCCGATCCAGCGCGTCTCTTCCGGGCGGCCGGCATGACGCACGAAGGCGCAGAGGATGTCACCGCCGCGGGCCTCGCGGAAGATGTCCAGGGCCTCGGCCAGCAGCCGGCGGCGCTTGCGTCCGGCAGGATTGTACAGGGTCACGGGCAGGGCCGACTGCGCCACGGCCCGCAGGTTGCGGCGCACTTCGTCAGCGGGCACCAGCAGGTCGGAGAGGCTGACCAGCGAAAAACCGTTCTGCAGGGGGGCCCCCAGCGCCGCGGCGGCCGTGCTGGCAGCCGTGATGCCGGGCAGCACCCGGATGGGCAGGTCGCGGAAGGCCTGTTCGCGGGCGCGCAGCTCGAACAGCAGCCCGGCCATGGCCAAAATGCCCGGGTCACCGGAGCAGACCATGCAGACCGTGGCCCCGGCAGCGGCAGCGGCCAGGGCGTCGCGGCAGCGTTCCACCTCGCCCTTCATGCCGGTCTCGATGAGGCGCTTGCCGTGGATGCGGTCGCGGATGAAATCCACATATTTGCTGTACCCGGCCACAGTATCGCAGCGGCGCAGGGCCGCATCCACTTCGGGCGTGAGCTGGGCGGGGTCGCCGGAGCCCAGGCCCACCACCAGCACCTCGCCGTGCGGGGGCGAGGGGACCGCGGATGCCGTGGCAGCTTCCGGGAAGACCGCAGCAGGCGTGTCGTTTTCTTTCTCCGCTTCAGTCGGGCCGGTGATGGCCAGCCCGCCGGTGATGCGGGCCACGCGCCGGGTCAGACGGTCACCGGCATGATCCGGGCCGTCCAGCAGGCAGACGGCATGGCGGCCGCTCTCGGCGCAGCAGATGACGGCAGCGTCCCCGGTGGCGGCGGGCAGCAGGGGCAAGACCTGACGGGGCGTGCCCAGGATGATGTGGGCATCGAAGCGGGGCAGGGCATCAGCCAGAGCAGCGGCCATGTCGGCCACGGGCTGCGGGGCAGGCTGCTGGTCATCGGCCGGGCAGGCGGCGAAGATCACGGGAGCGGGGGCGTCGCCCTGCGCCAGTGCGGCGGCCAGCGTACGCGCCTGGGCCAGTCCCGCCGGGCTGGCGGCATAGAGGGCGCAGGTGCCGAGGAAGGCCTCGTCGGGCAGGCTGTTGCGGTAGCCGTGGGAAAAAGAGCCGTCGTACAGGCGCGAGACCGTCGTGGAAGCAGCCAGGGCACGGCCCACCAAAATAAGGGACTGCCGCCGGAATCCAGCTTCTTCCACCTTGCGGGCCAGATCGGCCAACGTGCCGCGCACGACCTGCTCGTCAGGCCAGGAGGCGCGGTAGACGGCCGCGGCGGGCGTATCCGGCGCAAGACCGCCCGCATCCTGCAGTTCCGTCATCAGATCGGCCACTTTGCCCGTACTGAGGAAAAAGGCCAGCGTGGCCCCCGTGCGGGCAAAAGCGGCGGCCTGCTCGCCAGCAGGCATGGGCGTGCGGCCGGGCGTACGGGTCAGGACGACGCTCTGGGCCGTTTCCGGGCCGGTCAGTTCGCAGCCCAGGGCGGCGGCAGCGGCGAACACGCTGCTCACGCCGGGGGTGATGCGCACGGTGATGCCCCGTTCGGCCAGCCCCCGGATCTGTTCGTCGATGGCACCGTAAAGGGCGGGATCACCGGTGTGCAAGCGCACCACGCGCTTGCCCGCCAGCGCGGCCTCGCTCATGACGGCCACCTGTTCCGCCAGATCCATGGAGGCACTGTCCCGGCAAAGGCAGTCCGGGCGGCAGTGGCGCAGCAGGGCAGGAGCCACCAGCGAACCGGCATAGACCACCAGATCGGCTTGCTGCAAGGCCCGCAGGCCGCGCACGGTGATGAGGTCTTCCGCACCGGGACCGGCGCCGACGATTTCCACAAAGGGCATGTTCATGGGCAAACTCACAGGGAGAGGTAAGGGGCTCCGGCCGCAGGGCGGTCAGGGCCTGTCGATGAAATAGCGCAGGCCGATGTCCGGGGCCTGTCCGTCAGAAGAAGTGTCTTCCGGGCTGTCGGTCGTGCCGTCGTCCGGGGAGGGCAGAGGGGCCGCCACCGTGCCGGGAGCGTGCCGCAGGCTTTCCTTGAACAGGAAGGCGCCGTCAAAGTCGAAGACCAGCAGATGCAGGGACGGCACGCCGGGAGCCCGGCGGGAAAAGTGTTCCAGGGCCGCCCGGGCCAGCCCATGCAGCACGGGCTGGCGCCCGGCTTCGGGGATGGAGAGCAGGGCCTCGCGCACGGACGCACTGTGATGCAGAGCCTCGTGCAGGGCGGTCTCTCCGGGCAGGCAGGCCTGCACCTGACGGCGCAGCAGGGCCATGTCCTGTTCCACCTGATGGGCGTGGGTGTTGGCGAAGCCGGCGGCATACTTGCAGAGCTTGCCCGCCATGCAGGCCACGACCACCTCCTGCATCTGGTAGCGGGCGGCGATACCCAGACTGTCGGCAATGAAATCCCCGATGCAGACAAAGGCGCTTTCCGGCCAGTGGGGCAGTTGGCGACGGGCTCCGGCCTGGGTGCGGCCGCCGGTACAGAAGACCATCTCGTGGCCGCCGCTGCGTTGCCTGGCCCGTACGCACAGGCGCACGGTCTCCACATAAGCGGCGTGGCTGTAAGGCCGTACCAGTCCCGTGCTGCCCAGGATGGAGATGCCGCCTTCCACGCCCAGCCGGGGATTGAGGGTGTGGCGGGCCAGTTCCGCACCGTTCTCCACCCCCAGCTCCAGCAGCCAGCAGCCGTCAGTCATGCCTGCGCGGGCCAGGTTCTCGGCCAGCAAGCGTCGGGGGCCTCCGGTGACGGCCCATTTGTCGGGCGGGCAATCCAGGCCCTGCCGTGTGCAGCGGCCGATACCTTCCACGGCACGCAGGATGAGCACCGCTGTGCCTATGTCGAGGCGATGGTCCTCCGGCCGGGCATCTTCGGGCCCGCAGGCGGAAAGCCGGGCAAAGAGCACCGCACCGTGCGTGCAGTCGGGATCGTCACCGCCGTCCTTGCCCATCTCGGCCATGCGGCCCGGCGCAGGCGGACGCAGGGGCAGGAGGCGTTCCTTGCCGTCGCCGAACAGCACAGGCACCACGTCCGGAGGCGTGCCCGTCCGCAGGGACTGCCAGCAGGCCACAGCCAGCGCGGCCGCACAGGCGCCAGTGGAATAGCCCCAGCGCAGGGACGTGCAGTCTTTGCGGCCCATGACGGTCTAGGCGCTCTCCATGACGGCGTGCAGGGTGGTGACAGCCAGAGCGCTGCCGCCGCGACGGCCTTCCAGCACGATTTGGGGCACAGGGCAGCGCCCCAGAAGCTCTTTGGACTCCACCACGTTGACGAAGCCCACGGGCATGCCCACCACCAGGGCCGGGCGGACGCCTTCTTCAAGAATATAGCGGGCGATGCGGGCCAGGGCCAGCGGCGCGTTGCCGATGAGCACGATGCCGCCATCCAGCAGGGGACGGGCTTTTTCAGCACTGCACAGGGCGCGGGTATGGCCTTCGGCGCGGGCCCGCTCCACCACATCGGGATCCGTGATGTAACAGTGCAGGTCTTCAGGCCCGTAGCCCGGATGGAGCGTGCGCAGTTTGGGCAGGGACAGGCCGGAGCGCAGCATCTGGGAATCACAGAAGACGGGGGCCTTGCGGCGCAGGGCGGCCAGTCCGGCGGACACCGGATCGTGGCGGAAAACAAGGGTATCCGCGATGTGCATGTCCGCCGTGGTGTGGATAAGGCGGCGTGCCACGCGCCAGTGCGGGGCGGACAGGGTGCGGTGCAGGTCGCATTCGGCTTCGATGCGGCGGAAGCTCTCCTGCTCGATCTCTGCGGGGCTCATGTTCCAGCGAATCGTTTCCATGGGATATCCTGCTGAACAGCAGTCAGAAAGGTCGGGAAAAACGCGACAAGAATGCAGAAAATCGGCGTGCTGTGCAAGAGGGGAAGTGACGGGCCTGGGAGCACCGCCAGTCGTACAGGATCCGCTTGGGAAGAGCTCCTTGTCCGATGGGGCAGGCCGCTGGCAGCAATTTTGGGCAGGCGGACGAGAAAATACGCGGCAGTGTATCGTTATTCTATGGAAGAGGGGCTCTGCGGCAGTGCCCCCAGATGGGGGCATCGGACGGCCAGTATGGTTCGGGATGGTGTATCGGGCAGGCACAGGGGACGTAGGTGCAGAATAAACGGCCGTGACGCCGCAGCGGGTACGGCGTCACGGAAAAAGCGGGAGGTGTCCGGGCCAGATCTACAGTGAGGCCCCGAAGCGGAACGCTTGATCCAGAACAGGCTGCCCGGCCACGGCACCGGCTTCGAACACACCGCCGGCCAGGACCTGTCCGCGGTCTTGCCAGCCAAGGAAGCCCAGAAGCGCGTGGTAGTAATCCAGCACCGGTTTCCAGTTGTCAGCGCTGTTGCCTTCGGCCGCCATGATGAGCGCGCACTCTTTGTGCGGATTGGCATAGCCGGGGAAGCATTCGGCCACGGCAAAAAGGCGGTCAAAAGCCGTTTTCAGCTGGCCGGAAAAACCCCAGTAATACATGGGCGATGCCAGCACGACGATGTCGGCTTCCCTGTAGGCGGGGTAGATGAGCCCCATATCATCCTTTTGCACGCAGGGGCTTGCGGGGTCCTTACCGCCCTTCACACAGCCCAGACAGCCGTGGATGTCCAGCTTGTGCAGGTCGAACCGGGTTACCTGATGGCCCGTACTCTGGGCTCCGGCGCTCAAAGCATCGCACAGCATGGCCGTATTGCCCTTGCTGCGGGGACTTCCGTTGAGGATGAGGATGTTCTTGCTCATGGTGTTTCCTCCTGTGTCGCATAGGCGGCACTGTGATTTGCTGGATGGTGGCATGGCTCCGCGCATATCCTGCCGGGTCATACCGGAGCGTGCTTTGGGCGTCTGCCGTGGCTGGAGTTGCTGTCCGGGCTTGCTGGCGAGGAAGGGCGGTCATGCCTTTTGTTTTCTTCCGGCGGACGGATGATCGCTGTCGTGTCCGTATGGACATTTTTGTAATAACTACTAAGAAAATGTCAATAGCCTTATCACACCTGATGCCCAGGGACAGGCAGCAGGAAAAGCGACAACAGGATTAAGACGGACGGACAGCGGGAGAGCGGAAGAAGGGGCAGGCCTATGGGAGGCGTGGCGGCAGCATGCGGACAGCGTGGGCTGCGATGGCTTTGAGCTCGGACTGGAAGAGTCCGTCCCGGGCCTGTAGGGACAGACCTTCGAGCAGGGTGTTCAGCGCACCGGCCAGGGCCGGGACATCGGTATCCGGGGGGATCTGCTTGTCGTGTATGGCCCGGCGGAGCCTTTCGGCAAACATCTGCTTGGTGGACAGCCGGAGCTGGCGGACGGTCTCGATGATTTCTTTCTCGTCCGCCGCGATGTTTACGGCCGCCAGGACCACCATGCAGCCGCAGGGCGTTTCCGGTGAAAGCAGGATCTGCGCGGCTTCCTGAAAAAAATCCTCGACCGCAGCATAAATGTCGGGGGCAGCCAGAAAGCGTTGGGACGGGGCCTCCCAGTAGGTCTGCTCGTAATGGCGCAGGGCTTCCAGAAAGAGCGTGGCCTTGTTGCCGAACGTGGCGTAGAGGCTGGGGGGATTGATTTTCATGGCCTTGCACAGGGATGCTACAGAGGCTAGGGCGTAGCCCTGCTGCCAAAAGACCTCCAGTGCACGGTGCAGGGCCAGGCCCCGGTCGAAGGCACGCGGGCGGCCTTTGCCGCGCGCTGCGGCATCAGAGGTACGGTTCGTCGGCATGGGCATTCCTTTGCTTGGTTGTCTGGGATGATGTGTAGGCCAGGGGACAAAAAAATTCAAATGCTCTTTGCGACAAGGCAAGTGCGGGAAAAGTTTTTTATAGTTTGCGCTAAATAAGTATCCCGCAAAATCGTTCATGACAGATGGATGCCCCTGCGGCTCACGGGCACACCACTCTACGGCAGCAGACATTCCCGCATTTCAGGCTGCTGGCGGCAGCGTTGCAGGTTGGCGCGCACCGCCTGTTCCGAGCGGTTGGCGTAGCAATAGACGCAGAAGTGCGGGCAGCTGTCATAGGCACCGATGTCCTTGCTGGGGATGCAGCCGCAGACCGTGCGCTGGCCCGCATCCTTGGGAGCGTTGGGGGCCGCCTCCATTCCGGGAAGCAGGGAAAGCTGCTGTCGGGGCGCCAGCTCCGCCTGCACCAGCGCATCCTGCGGGCAAAGGCGGCGGATGAGGACATCGTCAATACATTTGTTTTTTCGGATGCCAAGGGGGCTCAGGTCGATGCCTTCGGCGCAGGTGGCCAGTTCCAGCCGGTGCGGCCAGCCGGTGTTCAGGGCTGCGATGCCCCGGGTCAGCTCCCGCATCTCGTCCGCCGTGGGCGCGCGGTAGGCCGGATCGAGCCTGCGCAGGGCAGCTGCGGTCTTGCGGTACATGTCCACGAAGCTGAAGACGAGCTTTTCCGTGTAGGGGGAAAGTTCCCGCCCCAGCCGGTCGATGCGTTCCAGCAGGGCATCCGTGGTCAGGCGGCCGCCCAGGATGAGGGGATCGTAACGCCAGATGAGCCTCTGCGGGCCGATGCTGTCCGCCAGCCGCTTGAACGTCTCCAGACGGCGGCACAGGGAGGGCAGGCCGGGCTCCAGCCCCTCGGCCTCATAGGCATTGAGGGTGTACTGGAAGTAGAATTGCCGCCCTGTGGCCGCGATCTCCGCCAGATGCGGCAGGAAGGGCGCGGGATGCTTGCTCCAGAAGACGAAGACACGCGTGCGTGCAAAGGAGATGAGGCTCTCCTGACGACTATTGAAGGGATTGCGCCGACGGCAAAAGCCCGCCCGCAACCGGGCCATGAACCACTCCCCGTGGAAGGCAGGGATGTCCGTGGCCCGGCTGGCAGAGATGACGAGGGGGGAGTGAATAACAGCAGGTTGGACATGAACTTGAGCTGTGTAACTAGAAGAAGCTAGCAATCTTCTACTATTTTCCCGAAGATATGAACGGAATTTCAAGCTTGCTTTGTTGTGATTTACAGTATTCAAAAATACAATCTAGTCGTTTTTTTCTTTGAATTTCAGAGCGTGTCCGGCTAGATGAGGCTTCTTTGTACGGTTGTGTGATCTCAGCTTCTTCATATTTCGAAAAATATAATTCATAAAAATTATTGGCTGCAGTCCCAATTTGTTGAGGAAGATAGTTTTCCTGTTGAGCCATCCAAGCTAATGTAAAAATTGTATAAATATGAGTTGTTCCGTATAACCGTTTGTTTTTTTCGAAATTAATATTCATATCTATAATATATTTTTCTATTTTGATGAATTTATCTTTTATGTTGGAATTTATATCAATGTTTTTGTGTCTTTCGTATAGATTATCAAGTTCCAATGGAGATAGACCTATAATTTTATCTTCAAGTATAATAAAGAAGAGTTCAGAAATGAATTCTTGATCTTCCATTCTTGAGCTTTTTAACCGAAGAAGTATTTTTTTCCAAAACGGACGATCAGAAAGTTCTTTAATTATGTCTAATAAAGAGCTATGTGCATATTTTGCATTACGTAATTCTTGTCCTGTTAATGGTTCTCCATTACGATTGAGCCTATCAAAAACAGCGGCAATAATCTCTTCATCTTGCTCATATAAGTATTGAATATTTAATGAATAGGTCCAGAATTGTTTCATATAAGTTGAGCAGTTTTCACTTTCTTTTATATCATTAAATCGCAATCCAGAAATATCGGGTTCTATAGGCAATTTCTTGATAGAAAACAATTTGTCTTCAGAAAAATTTGTAGATATGCATATATCATTTTTTATAAAACTGATGATGGTCTCCAATCGTTGTTTCCCATCAATAACATCATAGACAGTTCTTCCAGTTGCATTGTCAACGGTAGGACGTAAAAAAATTGCTGGAATGGGGTAATTTTTTATGATTGAGTCAATCAAAAAAGATTTTTTTTCATCAGACCAAATGTCGCTATGTCTTTGATATGCCGCAGTGAAATTATATTTATGATTAATGTAGTTATCATAAAATTCTGAAATGGTAAGTGTGGTCGACTGTCTATCGAAGATGTCTGCCATGAATGATATCTCCAATATTTTTTGCTGAACTATATACTGTGTATTGTTTAAACATGGTTACTAGGACAGCATTAAGTTCTCGCGGAGGGTGGGGATTTATAAAGGTAAAGTTTGTATCTTGTGGAAGGCTTGTCAATATACTATCAAGCTCTCTTCGATCAACATGCCAATAAGACATGCCGCAAAGGATAACCTCGTCTGATGGTGAAATAGTTTTTGCTTGTTCTTGGGCTTGTTTACGAAGTAGGTTCGACCACGCAGACTGTAAGCGTGCAGAATCTCCTGCGGGAGGAATGATGGCTCCTTTTACATTATTAGTCAAATTATCGTAGCTTAATCTTAGTTGCTCAAAAGATGCTTCTTCAAATATGTTACTATTGACGAATGTATAAGGGTAGTGCTCGTTTTTTGTGGTAAAACTAATTGACCCATGTGGTTTTATTATATTTATTGTTTTTGGGTTGATGTTAAACCCATGAATTGAAAACTCTATATTAAGAAGCTTGAATATTCTTTCAAGCCAAATATCATAATTATATGTAATAAAAGTTGCTTCATGATTATTTTCTTTTAATGCTTTGAAAAAAGTTATCCATCCCCAGTTAGATGCGTTAATAAATTCTTCTAAATCTGTATCGGATATCGCTTCATTATAATGAGAGAAAAGGCGTATTAAATATGATACAAGCTCTGAATAGGCCTGTAAATATATTTTATCTTTAATTGATTCTTTCAACTTTAGTTTGGCATCATCTGTTTTTGTGCCAATGAAATCTGAAAACATATTAGCACAAGTAATAACTTCTTCTATGAGAGTTGTAGCCTCTTGATCTGTATTGCTGGGTCGGGCTCCTAACATCCATAGTGCTGGACAGCTTCTGTAGGAGAGAAGGCCTTTTCGATTCTCAGTTGGAATATTTACTTGATCTCCTAGCCGGAAAAGATTTTTTACATCAATCTTATTAAAAATATTTTTATCTATCTGTGAAAAATGATTGATAAAGTCGATAGTAAATCCATTTCCAAGTATAATATAGAATTTCATAAAATTATCTTCTCCCGCCTTGTTTCTCTAGCCCCCTGCCAGATGCTTTCCTTGAGCAGAGCATGGCTGAAAGGCCAAGGTTTCAGGGGTAGTCAAATCAAAGTAAACCTCGCGTATCCATTTTTCAGGTGGCGCAGCAGCAAGGGACATGAAGGGATGCTCCGGTAAGAGTGGGATACAGGTTATTCGATGACCGGAGTATAAAGGCTGGGCAAGAGCGTGACAAGGGAGGCGGAGAAAGGCGAGGGGAGGTAGATACGAAAAAAGCCCTTACGATTTCTCGTAAGGGCATGATTTCGTTGGCGTCCCCAAGGGGATTTGAACCCCTGTCGACGGCGTGAAAGGCCGTTGTCCTGGGCCGGCTAGACGATGGGGACGCACTATGAAGTTTTGATGGCTGGGCTGCAAGGACTCGAACCTTGATTAGCGGAGCCAGAATCCGCCGTCCTGCCAATTGAACGACAGCCCATCGCGAAAATGGAACCTACGCAAAACCGGTCCTCTTGTCAAACGAAAAAATGAAAAAAGTGGATATTTTTTTTGATAAAAATGAAAAAATAAGTTATTTTAATATGTTAACATGGTAATTTTGGATATAAAAAAGGCCGTCCCGATGGGGACGGCCTTGGGAGTGACAGGCGATGCCGTTATGGCGGCCCTACTTCCAGTAAAGTTTGACCAGGTTGGTACCGCGCGGGGTAGCCGTGGAGCCCTTGAGCTGGCCGGCGGTGATGACGGCGCATTCGTTGGGCAGGAAGTCCGGGCAGTTGTGGATGAAGTTCTCGGCGCGGCTCAGGTGGCTGGGATCGCTGGCCGGATCGGCGACGAATACGGGATGCACGCCCCAGACGAAGTTCAGGGCCTTGATGGTCACCGGGTCGGGGGTCAGGGCGTAGATGTCCTGGGGAGGACGGCGGCAGGAGACCTGACGGGCCGACGCACCGCTGAGGCTGTGGGAGACGATGGCCTTGGCGTGGGCCTTCTCGGCCAGCAGGCAGGCGGAGTAGGCCAGGAACTCGGGGATGCCCTTGTCCGCGGCCGGTTCTTCCAGCTTGCGGTCATTGACCAGCAGCTTCTCGGCCTCGTCGGTGATCTTGCGCATGTACTGCACGGTCTCCACCGGGAAGTTGCCCATGGCGGTCTCTTCGGAGAGCATCACGCAGTCGGCGCCGTCCAGCACGGCATTGGCCACGTCCGTGGTCTCGGCGCGGGTGGGGGCGGGGCTGTTGACCATGGAGAGCAGCATCTGCGTGGCCACGATGACCGGCTTGGAGATGGCGTTGCAGGCGCGAATGATGCGCTTCTGCAGGGCGGGCAGCAGGGGCAGGGGGCATTCCACGCCCAGGTCGCCGCGCGCCACCATGATGACGTCGGTCTCCTTCAGGATCTCGTCCAGGTTGTCCACGGCGTTCTGGCGCTCCAGCTTGACCACCACGGGCACGCGGCGGCCCGAGGCGGCGATGAGCTGTTTGACTTCGCGCACGTCGTCAGCCGTCTGTACATAAGAGATGGCCACGGCGTCCACGCCCAGGGCCAGGCCGTCGCTCAGGTCCTTTTTGTCCTTTTCGGTCAGGGCGCGCACCTTGGTGGCCTTGCCGGGCAGGGCCAGGCCCTTGCGCGAGGTCACAATGCCGCTGTTGTTGGCTTCCAGCAGCACCAGGCCGTCGGGGCGGCTCTGCTGCACGGTGAATTGCAGACCGCCGTCGGCCAGCACCATGCGGTCGCCGGGCTCCAGGGTCTCCAGGATCTCGGGATGGTCGAAGGGCAGGAAGGGCATCTCATCGGTGCGCTGGTCGGAAAGGCCCAGCAGCAGCTGCATGCCCTTGGTGACCTGGATGGTCTTTTCCTGCACGACGCCCAGACGGATCTTGGGGCCGGACAGGTCCTGCATGATGGTGATGGGCTTGTCCAGCTCCTTTTCCACTTCACGGATATCATTGATGATACGGACGAAATCCGCGGCCGAACCGTGGGAGAAGTTCAGGCGGAAGACGCTGACGCCCGCTTCGACGAGCTGACGCAGCTTTTCCTTGGAATTGGAAGCCGGGCCGATGGTGGCGACGATCTTGGTTCTCATATCTTTATTCCTTTCATACCCGTGCGGGGGCACGGATGTTCTCTCATAAAGCTGTATGTCCAGAAAAAACTATCCGGGCTTTCCTGCGGCTTGTCAAGCGGCAGGAAGCGTGCGGACGGGCGGGGACGCCCCGCCCCGAGTCCAAGGCAGCCCATTGGAATAATTGACAAACAAAATCACATGATTGTCACCGTCCCGTCATGTTCGCTTGACAGCGGGGGAAAGGGTGGGGCATAAGTGGGAAAACGTGGTAAATAGTGGGCGACAGGTGGTGGATCGGTGGCAAATCTGTTTATCCAGAGCGCATATCGCAATCTTGACGCCAAGGGCCGTCTGCTGCTGCCGCCAGAGTACAGGGATGCCCTGCTGGCCGCCGGGGATGGTTCCTTCTGGCTGACCATAGGTCTGTACGGAGGCCTCAAGGCCTACATGCCTGCGGATTGGGAAGCCATCGTCGAAAAGCTGAACAGCGTCCCCCTCCCTTCCATGAAGCTTTCCCACGTCAAAACGAAGTTGCTCGGTCTTGCGCAGAGGATGGTCCCCGATGCGCAGGGCCGCATACGTATCCCGCAGCCCCTGATGCGTGCCGCCGGTCTGCAAAAGGACGTGGTACTGGTGGGCATGGCGGACAAGTTCGAAATCTGGGATCAGGCCCGCTTCGATGCCCTGCTGGTGGAAGACGTCAGCGATGAAGTGGCGGCCTGTCATCTTGATATAGCTCTTTAGAGGTAAGCATGACCATGCAGCAGCAGGGACAGGAACGAAATGCGGCTGATCTGCACATCCCTGTCCTGATGAAGGAAACCCTTGCGGCCCTGCAACCCGTGCTGGATGCCGGAAGGGATCGCCCCGTGCGCATCCTGGACGGCACGCTCGGCATGGCCGGGCACAGCTCTGCCATGTTGCAGGCGGCCCCCCAGGCGGAACTCTGCGCCCTGGACCGGGACGAGGAAGCCCTGGAACTGGCCCGGCGCCGGCTGGAGCCTTTTGGTGGGCGCGTCCATACCTACCATTGCCGCTACAGTCAGTTCGAGGAGGCCCTCGACGACCTGGGCTGGGACAAGGTCGACGCCGTGCTGCTGGATATCGGCGTCTCCTCCCTGCAGCTGGACGAGGCGGAGCGCGGCTTCAGCTTTTACGGGGACGGGCCCCTGGACATGCGCATGGACCAGCATTCCGGCGCGCCTTCGGCCTGGCACTGGGTCAATCGCGAAAGTTTCGACCGCCTCAAGGAATGCATCGCCACCCTGGGCGAGGAGCCGCAGGCCGGGCGCATAGCCCGGGCCATCGTGGATGCCCGCCAGAAGAACCCCATCGATACCACCGCCCAGCTGGCGGCCCTGGTGGAGAAGGCCTATCCGCCCGCGTGGCGTGCCAAGGCCCGCCGCCATCCCGCCACGCGCACCTTCCAGGCCCTGCGCATGGCCGTCAACGACGAGCTGGGCGAGCTGCGCCGCTTCCTTGATGCCATCCTGGGCCGTCTGTCCCTGGGCGGCCGTCTGGCGGTCATTTCCTTCCATTCCCTGGAAGACCGCATGGTCAAGCAGACCATGCGCTACTGGGCCGAGGGCTGCCGTTGCCCCCGGCATGTGCCGGTGTGCGTGTGCCACCATGTGCCGGAAGTCGAGATCCTGTACAAAAAGCCCGTGCAGGCCGACGATGACGAGCTGGCCGTCAATCCGCGTGCCAGCAGCGCCAAACTGCGGGCCGTGGAGAAAATAGCCGAGGCGGTTTCATGAAGAAGCTGTCGGTCGGGCTGCCGTTCCGCGGACAGGGCAAGGTCCAGACCAAAAGCTGGCTGCTCCTGCTGGCGCTGGGACTGCTGGCCTGCATGACCATGTGCCTGATCCTGGTCTGGAGCAATATCGAGCGCATCGATACCACCTACTTCATCAATATCGCCCAGAACAAGTTGCAGGAACGCAAGGCCCTGCGCGCCAAGCTGGAAGTGGAGCGGGAGCGCCTTCTTTCCCCGTACGAACTGCGCCGCAAGGCGGAGGAGATCGGCATGAAGGAGCCGAAGCCGGGGCAGGTCCGGCGTATGGAAGCGCACTAGCCGGCAAGCATCACAAGCGGGGGACGCATGTTCAAATTCTCATCCGATACCGGAGACAAGAAACGTCGTCCGGGCCGTACCGCATCGCGTACCGTACGCAGCGGTGGGGCCCGGCGTGTTTCTGTTGCGCCCAAGAACAGGGGCCTGAGCTGGGTCGACAGGGTGGACTGGGGCAAGGCCCGCATCGCCGCTGTCGTGGCCATCTTCTGCGTCCTGTGGCTGGGCCTGTGGGGCCGTGCCTGGTATCTGCAGATGATCGAGGGCCCGCGCCTGGCCGACAAGGCCCGCCGCCAGCATATGGCCACGGAGCTGGTCACCGGCAAGCGCGGCATGATCATGGACCGCAACGGGCAGGTGCTGGCCCGCAGCGTGGAGGCCCGTTCCGTCTATGCCCGGCCGCAGGAGATCCAGGATTTCCTGACCATGGCCAACACCCTGGGGCCCATCCTCGGCATCGAACCGCAAAAGCTCTATGACGAGCTTTCCAAGACCAAGCGCCGTTTCGTCTGGGTGCGCCGCAAAGTGGACGATTACACCGCCGAGGCCGTGCGCAAGGCGGGCCTGCCCGGCATCGGCCTTTCCAAGGAATACGACCGCGTCTATCCCTTCAAGCATCTGGCCGGGCAGCTGCTCGGCTTCGTGGGCGTGGACGACAAAGGCCTGGAAGGCCTGGAACGCTCGCTGGACGACCGTCTTGCGGGCACGCCCACCCGCATGGTGGTGCAGCGCGACGCCATGGGCCGCCGCTTTTACCTGCATGAAGAAGGCAAGGACGAGCTCCGCGGCGAGGACTTGATGCTGACGCTGGACGTGCAGCTGCAGTTCATCGCCGAAGAAGCCGTGGCCCGTGCCGCCCGGGACTTCGATGCCCGCTGGAGCGGGGCCCTGGTGGTGGATGTGCCCAGCGGCGACATCCTGGCCTGGGCGCAGTATCCCTTCTTCAATCCCAATACCTACCGGCAGTCCAGCCCCATGATCTACCGCAACCGGCTGGCCTCCGACGCCCTGGAACCCGGTTCCACCTTCAAGCCCTTCGTCATGGCCTCGGCCCTGCAGGAGCGCAAGATCAACCGCAATACGGCCATCGACTGCGAGAACGGCAAGTGGGAGATCAAGAAGGTGACCATCCGCGACACCTCGCGGCAGGGCGTGCTGCCCGCGCACAAGGTGCTGCGCTATTCCTCCAACATCGGCATGGCCAAGATCGGTCTGGAGCTGGGCTCGCCTACGCTCTACAAGTACCTGCGCGCTCTCGGCTTCGGGGAGAGCACCTGCGTGCCCGTGGCCGACAGCCGGGGCATCCTGCGCCAGCCCCGCTCCTGGAGCGAGGCCGACCTCATGTCCGCCTCCTTCGGGCAGAGCGTGTCCGTCACGGCCCTGCAGATGGCGCAGGGCTACTTGACCCTGCTCAACAATGGTGTCTACAAGCCGCTGCGCCTGCTGCGCGAGCAGGTCAACGTGGAACAGCGTTACGAGCGCATCTTTTCGGAGCGCGTCTGCCGTGAGGTCATGGGCATGATGCGCGACGTGGTGGAAGAAAAGGACGGTACCGGCAAGCGGGCCCGCATCGAAGGGGTGGAAGTGGCCGGCAAGACCGGCACCGCCCAGAAGGCCGACCACAAGGCGGGCTCCTACGGCGCCAAGCGTCTGGCCTCCTTCGTGGGCTTTTTGCCCGCCGACAATCCCCGCTATCTGATCGTGGTGCTGGTGGACGAACCCACCAAGAACCAGTACGGGGGCGTGGTGGCCGCGCCCGTGTTCCGCGAGATCGCCTCGCGCGCCATCACCTACAGCGGCGCCATCGTGCCTGATGCCACCAGTCAGGCGGAAAAGGACGACAAGCCGGACAAGGACAAGGGCCGTCAGCGCGGCCTCAAGCTTTCGCGTCTGGATGTGCCCTTCCTGGCCAAGGAAGACGTCCAGACCAGCCGTCCGCCGTCCATGCAGCAGCCCGGCCATCTGGCCAAGGCCTCCAGCCGGGTCCCCGACGTCAAGGGCAAGACGGTGCGCAACGCCGTGGAACTTTTTGCCCGCGCCGGGATCGTGCCGGAGCTCAAGGGGACCGGCACGCGCGTGGTCAGGCAGAGCCCGCCGCCGGGCACGGCCTGGCCCAAGGAAGGAGAAAACGTCACTTACATTCTGTGGCTCTCGGAGAGGTAACCGTGAATCGCGAATTCGAACAATTGCTCGACAAGGTGCGCCGTGAGGGAGGGGAGATCCGCTCCGACTCGCGTGAGGTCGGCAAGGGGGACATCTTTGTGGCTGTCCCCGGGGTCAATGCTGACGGCGCCCGTTTCATCCCGCCGGCCGTGGAGGCCGGTGCGTCCACCATCGTCTGCCTGCCCGGAGGGGCCGAAGCCGAGGCCGCCCGTGCCGCGGGCTGCACGGTGGTCCATCATGACGATCCCCGCGAGGCCCTGTGGCGTCTGGCCGAGGCCCGCTGGCATACCGGCAGCCTGCCGCTGCGCGTGCTGGGCGTCACCGGCACCAACGGCAAGACCACCAGCGCCTATTTGCTGGAGCATCTGTTCACGGCCACCGGACACAAGGTGGGCGTGCTGGGCACGGTGAGCTACCGCTGGCCCGGCCATTGCGAGGCCGCGCCCCTGACCACGCCCGATCCCCTGCGCGTGCACGCCATGCTGGCGGCCATGGCGCAGGCCGGGGTGGACATCGCCGTCATGGAGGTCTCTTCCCACGCCCTGGAACAGCAGCGCGTCTGCGGGGTGCCCTTTGCCGGGGCCTCCTTCAGCAACCTGACCCAGGACCATCTGGATTTCCACCAGGACATGGAAAGCTATTTCCGGGCCAAGTCCCATCTGTTCCTGGAACTGCCCCGCGCCGACAAGGTCATGGCCATCAACGGCGATGATCCCTGGGGCCGCCGCCTGCTGGAGCTGTGCCCGCGGGCCCTGTCCTTCGGCCTGCAGAAGGCGCTCCCGCAGCAGCGTCATCTGTGGGGCGAGCTGTTGTCCGCCGGTACGGACGGCTGCCATCTGCGCATGCATCTGGACGGCCAGCAGTGGGAACTGCGCTCGCCGCTGGTGGGGGCCTTCAATGCCTCCAACCTGCTCTCCGTGCAGGCCCTGGCCCTGGAGCTGGGCCTGATGCCGGACGATCTGCGCCATCTGGAAGACTTCCACGGTGTGTGCGGCCGTCTGGAACGGGTTCCCAATGCCCGCAAGCTGCACGTCTTCGTGGACTATGCCCACACGCCGGACGCGCTGGTCAACGTCCTGAAGGCCCTGCGCGGCGCCGGTTTCAAGCGCATCGTTACGGTCTTCGGCTGCGGCGGCAACCGTGACCGCACCAAGCGCCCCATCATGGGCGAAGCCGTGGCCCGCTATTCCGACGTGGCCGTGCTGACCTCGGACAATCCCCGTTTCGAGGACCCGGAAGCCATCCTCAAGGATGTGCTGCCCGGCCTGCGCGAAGCCAGGGAAGTCGTCGTGGAAGTGGACCGCCGCAAGGCAACGGCCAAGGCCGTGGAAATGCTCGGTCCCGATGATGCCCTGCTGATCGCCGGCAAGGGCCATGAGGATTATCAGATCATTCAGGGCACCAAACATCACTACAGTGATCAGGAAGTGGTGCGGGAGCTGTTGGGGTGCGCCTAGATCTTGCTGAAATCGTTCGTTGTCTGGGCTGTGCCCGGGATGTGAAGGTGACCGACGGCAGCGTGACGGTCACCTCGGTCGTCACGGACAGCCGCGAGGCCGTGGCCGGCAGCCTGTTCGTCTGCATCGCCGGCGAGCGCGTGGACGGCCATGACTATGCCGCCCGTGCCGTGGAGCAGGGCGCTGTGGCCGTGCTGGCTTCCCGCCCGCTGGAAGGCCTGTCCGTGCCTGTCCTGCTGGTCCAGGATACGGTGCGCGCCCTGGGTGCCGTGGCCGCCCTCTGGCGCGGCAAGTCCTCTGCCCGGGTGGTGGGCATCACCGGCTCCGCGGGCAAGACAACGGTCAAGGAACTGCTGGCCCATGTGCTGTCGCGGCGCGGCAAGACCGCCTGCAATGCCCTCAACCTCAACAATCAGGTGGGCATGCCCCTGTGCATGCTCAAGACCGACGGGGACGAGGACTTCTGGGTCTTCGAGGCCGGTATCAGCCACGAGGGCGACATGGACGAGCTGGGCGCCATCCTCCAGCCCGATCTGGCCCTGATCCTCAACGTGGGCGCCGCCCATACCGAGGGGCTGGGCGAACGCGGCGTGGCTTGGCACAAGTCCCGTCTTCTGGCCCATCTGGCCCCCGAAGGCCAGGCCCTCGTGAGCGCCGACTATGACGACCTTGTCCGCGAGGCGCGGGCCGTGTTCGGCGACGTGCTCTTCTTCACGGCCAGCGGGCGTCCGCTCTCCTATCGTGCGGCCTATGCCGGGTGTAGCGATGGGGTGCACGGGCAGTACCGCCTGTGGCTGGACGGTCGTCCCTGTGACGTTATCGCGCCTTTCCGCGGCGATTACGGTACCGAGAACTGCATCGCCGTGGCGGCCGCCGCCCACATGCTGGGCCTGACCGCCGAGGAGATCGCCGCCGGTTTCGCCGACGCGCAGCTGCCGCCGCAGCGCTTTGCCCGCAGCCGTCGCGGCAACTGGGACATCGTGGACGATACCTACAATGCCAACCCGCTTTCCATGGCCCGCATGCTTGACGCCGCGGCGGAAAGCGCCCAGAAACGGCCTTTCGTGGTGGTGCTGGGCGAGATGCGCGAACTGGGCAGCGTGGCGGACAGGGAGCATGAACGTCTGGGCAGGCATCTGGCCCAGCTGCGTCCTGTGCTGGTCTTCTGGCGCGGCGGCCATGCCGATGCCGTGCGGGACGGTCTGGAGCACGGACTGTACACGGGCAAGTTCCTGCCCGTGGATTCCGGCGAGGCCTTCGTGCAGGCCCTGAATGAACATCTTCCCGCCGAGACGGGAGAGCAGGGGGGCCTCATGCTCTTCAAGGGATCGCGCGGCAACCATCTGGAAGAATTGCTTGAAGCTCTGGAGCAGAGCGACTGGCTGCCCGGCAGCCGTACGGAGAGTCTGTAGATGCTGTATAACCTGCTGGTACCGTGGGCGTCCGAATGGACGGCGCTCAATGTTTTCCGGTACATCACCTTCCGTTCCATGGCCGCGCTCATCACGGCCCTGGTGCTCTCCATCCTGCTGGGTCCCCGGTTCATCGCCTGGCTGCGCCGCCTCAAATGCGGCCAGCACATCCTGCATGAAGTGACGACCCATGCCTGCAAGGAAGGCACGCCCACCATGGGCGGCCTGCTGATGCTCTTCAGCCTCACGGTCAGCCTGCTGCTGTGGGCGGATCTGGGCAATTTCTACATCTGGCAGACCCTGCTGGTGTTCTGGGGCTTTGCGGCCGTGGGCTTCTGGGACGACATGACCAAGCTGCGCCATGCCGAGAACCGCGGCATCAGCGGCCGGGCCAAGCTGGCGGGCCAGCTGGCGGTGGCCGTGGTGGCCATGCTCTTCCTGGTCACGGATCCCGGCTATTCCAGCCAGCTGAGCATCCCCTTCGTCAAGGACTGGGCTCCTGACCTTGGTCCCCTGTATCTGCCGTTCGGGGTCTTCGTCATGGTGGCCTCGTCCAATGCCGTCAACCTGACCGACGGTCTGGACGGTCTGGCCATCGGGCCCTGCATCGTGGCCGGCATCGTTTTCGCCATCTTCATCTATGTGACGGGCCATGCCCGCTTCGCCAATTATCTGCTGCTGCCCTATACGCCGGGCGTCGGTGAGGTCACGGTGTTCTGTGCGGCCCTGGTAGGCGCGGGGCTGGGCTTTTTGTGGTTCAACGCCTATCCGGCCCAGGTCTTCATGGGCGACGTGGGCTCGCTGGCCCTGGGCGGCGTGCTCGGCTATCTGGCCCTGCTCTGCAAGCAGGAACTCATCCTGGCCGTGGTGGGCGGTCTGTTCGTGGCCGAGACCCTGTCGGTCATCATGCAGGTGAGCTACTTCCGCTGGACAGGCGGCAAACGCCTGTTCCGCATGGCGCCCCTGCATCATCACTTTGAACTGAAGGGCATCCCGGAATCGAAGATCATCATCCGGTTCTGGATCACGTCCGCACTGCTGGGGCTGGTAGCCCTGTCGGTACTGAAACTGCGCTGATGGCGAGGGCTCCGGCTGCATGAGGCCGGGGCCCGCTCGCCGTTTTTTATCCTGTCCGCCGTGCCTGCCGGTGCAGTGCGCGGCAATATCTTATCCGCGAGGAATGTGACATGGCTCAGAATGAAGATCGTGGCCGGTACATCAAGGCCGGTGAACTGGCTGTAGTGGTGGGCGCCGGGCGTTCCGGCAAGGCAGCGGCCCGTCTTCTGTTGCGGCAGGGCGCCCGGGTGCGCCTGCTGGAGAGCAATCCCCAGGCTCTGGACGAAGCGCAGGCCGCGGCCCTGCGCGCGGAAGGCATCGAACTGGTGCTGGGGGAACAGGGGCCGGAGCTCTTTGCCGGTGCGAAGATGGTGGTGCCCAGCCCCGGCCTGCCCCTGGTGCGTCTGCGCGAGATGATGGGCCCCCATGCCGATGCGGAAGGTACCGAGATCCTGGCCGAGATGGAGCTGGCCTGGCGCGCCCTTGACGGCGAGCCCGTGCTGGCGGTGACCGGCACCAGCGGCAAGACCACCACGGTCAGCCTGGCGGCGGCCATGCTGCGGGAGCAGGGTCTGCGTGTTTTTCTGGGCGGCAATATCGGCACGCCCCTTTCGGAATATTTGCTTTCCGGCGAAAAGGCCGACGTGCTGGTGCTGGAGACCTCGAGCTTCCAGCTCCAGTGCTGCTCCACCTTCCATCCCCGGGTGGCCGTGGTGCTGAATATCTCGCCCAACCATCTGGATTACCACAAGGACATGGAAGAATACATCGAGGCCAAGTTCCGTCTGTTCCGCTGCCAGACGGAAGAGGACCTGGCGGTTTTGGAGCCCGGGCTGGAAGAGACCGCCGCCCGCTTCGACCTCAGGGCCCGCAAGGTGTGGATCCGGCCCGAAGGCCGCTTCCCGGACTGCCCCCTGTTCGGACAGCACAACCAGTTCAATGCCGAAGCCGCCTGGCAGGCCTGCCGTCCCTTCGGCGTGACGCTGGAGAATGCCGCCCGCGCGGTGGCTGCCTTCAAGCCCCTGCCCAACCGGCTGGAATCCGTGGCCCGCGTGCACGGCGTGCTTTATGTGAACGACTCCAAATGCACCACGGTGGCCGCTCTGGAAGTGGCGCTGGAAGCCATGGACCATCCCGTGCATCTGCTGTGCGGCGGCAAGTTCAAGGGTGGGGATCTGGACGGCATGAAGGATCTGTTGCGCCGCAAGGCCAAGAGCGTGAACCTGTACGGGGCCAGCCGCGAGATCTTCGAGGCTGCCTGGCAGGGCGTGGTGCCCCTGTGCTGGCACGAGCGCATGGAAGACGCTGTCCTGGCCCTGCAGGGCCAGGTGAAGGAGGGCGATGTGGTCCTGCTGGCTCCGGCAACTTCCAGTTTTGACCAGTACCGCGATTATGTGGAACGCGGCAACGACTTCAAGCGCATCGTGGGAAGCCTGGCATGAAGAACATGTTCCTGAGCAGGAAGGAAAAGAAAAAGGAAGAAGCCGCTCCCCAGGGCGGAGGCATCTCGCGTGCTCTGGGCAAGGTGAGTTTTGAGGGTTTCGACTGGTGGCTGTTCACCCTGATGCTCATCATCCTGGCCATCGGCCTCATCATGGTGCTGTCGGCCAGCGGCATCGTGGCCGAGCAGGTCAACGGTGACAAATACTACTTTTTCAAGCGCCAGCTGATCTTTGCCTGCGGCGGGGGCCTCGTGCTCTGGGGCGCGGCCCTCATGCCCCGCAGCTGGCTCTACAAATTGCAGTATCCGGCCATCTTCCTCTCCCTGTTCCTGCTCCTGCTGACCCTGTCGCCCCTGACGCCGTCCATCAACGGCGCCAAGCGCTGGATCCCTCTGGGGCCCGTGAACCTGCAGCCCATGGAGTTCGTCAAGATCTCCCTGGCCCTGTACCTGGCCTATTTCATGAGTTCCAAGCAGGCGCTGGTCAAGACCTTCAGCCGGGGCGTCATCCCGCCCTTTGCCGTGACGGGCCTGTTCTGCGGCCTGCTGCTGTTGCAGCCCGACTTCGGCAGCGCCGTGGTGGTGGCCAGCATCTTGTTCTTCATGTGTCTGGCCGGGGGCACGCGTTTCATCTATCTGTTCTTCGCCATGATCTTGGCCTGCGCCGGCGCCATGGCCCTGGCCATCCTTGAACCTTACCGCCTGCGCCGCCTGCTGGCCTTTCTGGATCCGTTCGCCGATCCCACCGACACGGGCTATCACCTGGTGCAGTCCCTGCTGGCCATCGGCTCGGGCGGCTTTTTCGGCGTGGGCGTGGGCGCCAGCCGACAGAAGATGTTCTATCTGCCCGAAGCCCACAACGACTTCATCATGGCCGTGCTGGCCGAGGAGCTGGGCTTTGTGGGCATCACCGTGGTCATGCTGCTGTTCGGCCTGCTGTTCTGGCGCTGTTACCGCATCATCATGCGCCAGACCGAACTGCGCGACCGGCTGACGGCCTTTGGCCTGACGGTCATCCTGGCCATGGGTGCCGTCATGAATCTGGCCGTGGTCATGGGGGTGGCGCCGCCCAAGGGCGTGCCCATGCCCCTGATGAGCTACGGCGGCAGTAATCTTATGGCCACCATGCTCTGCGTGGGCCTGCTCATGAATTTTTCTCGCACGGCCACGGGCAAGGAGGGGAGCATATGGAAAGAGTCCTCTTAACCACCGGCGGTACCGGCGGGCACATCTTCCCGGCGCTGGCCGTGGCGGAAGCCCTGCGTCAGCGCCATCCCGGTGTGGAACTGCTGTTCGTGGGCTCGCAATACGGCCCGGAACAGCGTCTGGCCCGGGCGGCGGGCATCGACTTCATCGGCCTGCCGGTGCGCGGCTTTTTGGGGCGTGGCCTGCGGGCCTTTGCCGCTGCCGGGCGCATGGCCTGTGCCGTCTGTCGGGCCCGGGGCATCATTCGGCGCTTCCGGCCCCAGGTAGTGGCCGGTTTTGGCGGTTATGCCGCCTTCGCGCCCATGCTGGCGGCCCGTCTGGCCGGTGTGCCCACGGTGCTGCATGAGCAGAACGCCATCGCCGGCATGAGCAACCGGATTTTGGGACGCCTTGCCCGGCGCATCTGCCTGTCCCTGCCGGGGACCGAGGGCTTCGACGCTTCCCGGACGGTACTGACGGGCAACCCCGTGCGCGCCGCCGTGGTGGCGCTGGCCGGACGGCAGCATGATTTTTCCGGCAAGCGCCTGCTGGTCATGGGGGGGTCCCTGGGGGCCCATGCCCTGAACGTGCATGTGTGCCGCCATCTCGACGCCCTGCGGGCCGCGGGCATCGAAGTGCGCCACCAGACCGGTGTGCGTGACGAGGCCGTGACCCGCGAGGCCTATGCGGCGGCGGGCTATGACCCGGCCTGTGTGAGTGCCTTCATCGACGACATGGCTTCGGCCTATGCCTGGGCGGATCTGGTGCTTTGCCGCGCCGGGGCCACCACCGTGGCCGAGCTTTGCGCCGCTGGCCTGCCCTCGGTGCTGGTGCCGTTCCCCTATGCGGTGCATGACCATCAGACGCGTAACGCCCAGGCCCTGGTGGCCGAAGGCGCGGCCCTGATGCTGCCCGAGGCCCGCATGGAGAGCGACGGCCTCATGGCGCAGGTCACGGACCTGCTGCAGGATACCGGCAGGCTGCGCACCATGGCCGCTGCGGCTTCCGGCTGTGCCCGCGTCCGCGCGGCGGAGCTGGTGGCCGCGGAACTGGAGACCGTGTGCGCACGGTAAGTTCACGATAACATCTTCTTCCGGATAGAGAGAGACATATGGACAGCAAGATTCGGCAGATTCACATGGTGGGCATCGGCGGCGCCGGCATGAGCGGCATCGCGGAAGTCCTGCTCAACCTGGGCTATGACATCTCGGGCTCGGACATGAGCGATTCGGCCGTGGTCAAACATCTGCGCAGTCTTGGGGCCCGCATCGCCGTGGGCCATGCGGCCGAGAACGTGGGCAACGTGCAGGTGCTGGTCAAGTCCACGGCCATTGCCGAGGACAACCCCGAAGTGGTGGAAGCGCGCCGCCGCAACATCGCCATCATCCCCCGTGCCGAGATGCTGGCCGAACTGATGCGCCTGCGCCAGGGCGTGGCCATTGCCGGTACCCACGGCAAGACCACCACCACGTCCCTGACGGCCTCCATCTTCGACACGGCCGGTCTGGACCCCACGGTCATCATCGGGGGGCGCCTCAATGTCTACGGCACCAATGCCCATCTGGGCAGCGGCCACTACCTCATCGCCGAAGCCGACGAATCCGACGGCTCCTTCCTCTGTCTGTTCCCCATCATCAACGTGGTCACCAACGTGGACGAAGACCATCTGGACCACTACGGGACCCGGCAGGCCATTGACGACGCCTTTGTCCAGTTCATGAACAAGGTTCCGTTCTACGGCCTCAACGTGGTCTGCGGCGATGATCCCGGCGTGCGGGCCCTGCTGCCGCGCGTCAAGCGCCCGGTGCTGACCTACGGCTTTGCCGCCGACAACCAGCTGCGCGCCGTGTTGCTGGAATCGGGCATGACCAGCCGTTTCGAGGTCTGGCGCGATGACCGGAAGCTGGGCGAAGTGAGCCTGCCCCATCCCGGCCGCCACAATATCCTCAATGCCCTGGCCGCCATCGGCGCCGCCACGGCTGCCGACATCCCCTTCGAACGCTGTGTGGAAGGTCTGGCCACCTTCCGGGGCGTGGGGCGCCGCTTTGAATTCAAGGGCGAACGCAATGGGGTGACCGTCATCGACGACTACGGCCATCATCCGGCCGAGATCGCGGCCACGCTGGCCACGGCCCGCCAGGTCTTCCCTGACCGCCGTCTGGTGGTGGCCTTCCAGCCGCACCGCTTCAGCCGTACCCAGGCCCATTTCGGCGAGTTCTGCAAGGTCTTCGACGTGGTGGACCAGCTGGTGCTGACCGAGATCTACGCCGCTTCCGAAAAGCCCATCCCCGGTGTTTCCGGCGAGAGCCTGGCCCAGGGCATGCGCCAGGTCTCCGAGACCCCGGTCACCTATTTCCAGACCATCGACGCCATGGTCAAGGGCCTGGACGATATCCTGCAGCCCGGTGACGTGCTGCTGACTCTGGGGGCCGGCACCATCACCCGTGTGGGGCCTGCCTGGCTGGAGGGCGGCAAGGATGCGTGAGATCCTGTCTCCTTCGCTGGCAGAGCGGACATCACTGCATCTCGGGGGCCGGGCCATAGCGGAACTGGTGCTTGAGCGTGCCGAGGATTATCCGCTGCTGGCAGAACGGTTGCAGCAGCTGGGCGGGAGCCCGTTCATCATTGGCGCAGGCACGAATCTGCTTGCCCGCGATGGTGAATTACCAGTCGTGCTGCTTCGTTCTGCAATCAAGGAAGGCCCCGAGATCGTCTGGGAATCTGAAGCTCGGGCCCATGTGCGGGTAGGGGCGGGCGTGCCCCTGCCGCGCCTGCTTGGTTTCTGTGCCCGGCGGGGTTTCAGCGGTCTTGAGGGCCTTGTCGGCATCCCCGGGAGCGTCGGGGGGGCCGTGGCCATGAACGCAGGCTCCTACGGTTGCGAAACCTGCAGGAATCTCTTGGAAATCAAGGCCGTTGTCGATGGTTTCCCGCGGGTCTTCCCGGCAGCGGAACTGCAGTATGGTTACAGAACCCTGCTGGTGGACGGCAGAAAAAACGGTTTTCTTGTGCTCGAAGCCACATTTGACTTGACCAAGACTGACAGGGATGGCATTTCTAAACTCATGCATCGCAATATTTGCGAGAAAAAGTCTAAACAACCTGTGACAGCGTGGAGTGCGGGCTGCGTATTCAAAAATCCGGCCCCGGACAAACCAGCCGGCATCCTTCTGGATAGGGCCGGCTTTCGCGGCAGGCGGCTTGGCGGGATGGCTTTTTCGACCATGCATGCCAATTTTTTGATAAATGAAGGGAATGGCAGCGCGAGTGCCGCGTTCGAGCTGATAGAGAGTGCGCGGCAGGGAGTGCTGGAGCAGTTCGGCATCACGCTGGAAACGGAAGTCAGGATCGTGCCGTGACCTTTTCGCTGAAAAAAAACCGGCGCAATACGCGCTCCTACAGCGGCAGTTCGACACCTGCTCCCAGTCGCAGCACCGTTTCCCGCCCCAACACCCGCAACCGGGCCAAGCCGGCGAGGGAAAAACGTCAGTTCTCCCTTTGGAGCAAGCTGCAGGGCGGGCGTGTGCAGCGTTTTTTTTGCGTCCTGCTCCTGCTGGCAGGGCTGGTAGCGGCTGTGACAGGCCTGTGTGCCGGGTCCATCTGGCTGTACGGCAAGGCCACGACCAGTGACTTCTTCGCCACACGGCATATCGACGTGGCCGGGAATGTCAGATTGTCGCGGGAGATGGTCCTGCAGTACGGTGGCCTGAAGGAAGGGGAGAACTCCCTGGCGGTCAGCATCGCGGAGGTGGAGCGCAAGCTGCGCGCCACGCCCTGGGTGGAAGAGGTCTCGGTCAAACGTCTGTTGCCGGACCGCTTCGTCATCAAGATCAAGGAGCGTATGCCCACCTTCTGGGTCCACAAGGACGGGGTGCTGTATTACGCCAATGAATCCGGCGAGGCCATCGCGCCTGTGGAGAGCCGCAACTTCCTCTCGCTGCCGACCCTGTCCGTGGAAGCGGGAGCCGAGGATGACGTGGCCTATCTGCCGCGATTCATGAAGGATCTGCATGCGGGCAGCCTGCCGGTGGAGGCGGGAGCCATTGCGTCGATCACGGTGAGCCCCGCACGGGGTATCGAGATATATCTGGAAGACCGCGAGATGCGGCTTTCCATCGCAACGGACGACTGGGCCGGGAATCTTGCCCGGATCGGCCTGACGCTGGGGGATCTGGCACGCAGGCACGAGCTGAAGAACGTGCGTGAGGTGCGCTCGGTCAATGGCAGTGTCTGGGTGACGCTCAGTCAGCCCATGCGCGGATGATGTTTGGTGAGGAGTAACTATGGCGGATCTCATTGTAGGCCTGGATATCGGCACTACCAAAGTATGTGCGGTCGTAGGGGAAATGGCGGAAAACGGCCTGGTGGATGTCGTTGGGATCGGCACCCGTCCCTCTCACGGCATGCGCAAGGGCGTGGTGGTGAATATTGAGCAGACCGTGCAGTCCATCCGGGGCGCCATCGAGGACGCCGAGCTCATGGCCGGCTGTGAGATCAATTCGGTTTATGTGGGGATCGCCGGCGGGCATATCGCCGGGATCAACAGCCATGGCGTCATCGCCGTCAAGGGCGGCGAAGTGGGCCAGCGCGATGTGGAACGCGCGCTCGATGCGGCCCGTGCCGTGGCCATCCCTGCGGACCGTGAAGTCATCCACATCCTGCCGCAGGAATATATCGTGGACAACCAGCGCGGCATCGCCGATCCGCTGGGCATGGCGGGCGTGCGCCTGGAGGTCAAGGTGCACATCGTGACCGGGGCCGTGACCTCGGCCCAGAACATCGTGCGCTCCTGCCACCGCAGTGAACTGGAAGTCTCGGACATCGCGCTGGAATCCCTGGCATCGGCCAAAGCCGTGCTGACGGAAGAAGAGCGCGAGCTGGGCGTCGCTCTGGTGGACATCGGCGGCGGCACCACGGACATCGCCATTTTCGCCAACGATTCCATCAAGCACACCCATGTGCTGGCGCTGGGCGGCCAGAACCTGACCAACGATATCGCCTTTGGCCTGCGCACCCCCATTGCGGCGGCCGAGCGTATCAAGCTCAAGTATGGCTGCGCCCTGACCGACATGGTGCGGCATGACGAATTCATCGAAGTCCCCACCGTGGGCGGTCGTGATCCCAGCCGCATCTCCCGCCAGATCCTGGCGGAGATCTGCGAGCCGCGCATGGAAGAGATCCTGTGCCTGGTGAACCGGACGCTGGAAAACTCCGGTTACAAGAACTTCCTGGGCGCAGGTGTGGTGCTGACCGGCGGCACGGCCCTTATCGAGGGCTGTCAGGAGCTGGGCACGCAGATCTTCAACCTGCCCACGCGTATCGGCTACCCCCGCAATGTGGGCGGCCTCAAGGACGTGGTGAACAGCCCCAAGTTCTCCACGGCTGTGGGTCTGCTGCGTTACGGTGCGGAAAAGGAAGTTTCCGGCCAGAAAAAGTTTACTCCCACACACAGCGACAGCGGCGTTTTCGAAGGCCTGCTGGCGCGCATGAAGAAGTGGTTTTCCGACATTTCCTAAAAAACAAAGCGGGCAAGCTTTTAGAGTATTTGAGGAGAGGGAACTATGTCACAATCCATTGTTGATGATATCGACATCACGCTGGGCAATAATGCCAAGCTCAAGGTCATCGGTGTAGGCGGTGGCGGCGGCAACGCCGTGCAGAACATGATCACTTCCGGTTTGCAGGGGGTGCAGTTCATCTGCGCCAATACCGATATGCAGGCCCTGAGCCGCAACAATGCCCCGGTCAAGATCCAGCTGGGCGAAAAGCTCACCAAGGGCCTGGGGGCCGGTGCCAATCCCGCCGTGGGTCGTGAGGCCGCCCTGGAAAGCGTCAATGCCATCCGGGAAGCCATCGGCGATGCCGACATGGTCTTCGTGACCGCCGGCATGGGCGGTGGTACGGGGACGGGGGCCGCGCCTGTCGTGGCCCAGACCGCCAAGGAGATGGGCGCTCTGACCGTGGGTGTCGTCACCAAACCTTTCTCTTTTGAAGGGGCCCGCCGCCGTCGCTTTGCCGAAGAAGGTCTGGAAGAGTTCAAGCAGCATGTGGACTGCCTGATCACCATTCCCAATGACCGTCTGCTGGCCTTCGCTCCCAAGAAGACTCCCTTCTCTGCCATGCTGCAGAAAGCCAACGACGTGCTCTTCTATGCCGTCAAGGGTATTTCCGACGTCATCCTGGCCGATGGTATGATCAACCTCGACTTCGCCGACGTGCGCACCACCATGTCCGAATCCGGCATGGCCCTGATGGGCACCGGCGTGGCCGCCGGTGAGAACCGCGCCCGCGAGGCCGCCCAGCGCGCCATCAACAGCCCGCTGCTGGAAGACGTGTCGCTGGAAAGCGCCAAGGCCGTGCTGTACAACATCACGGCGTCCATGGACATCTCCACCGACGAGATCGCCGAGATCGGCGACATCATCGCCGATGCCACGCCCGAAGATACCAACATCATCTTTGGTGTGGTCTATGACGAGAACATCGGCGACGAACTGCGTCTGACCGTCATCGCTACGGGTATCGATCCCAGCGCCACGGTGGTGCAGCCCGTGGCCGAGCCCGTGAAAAGCTCCAGCGTGACCAGATTCCCCGGCTCGCAGGCTGCTCAGGCTGCCCGCCCCATGGAAGCGCCGCAGGCTCCTGCCTATGAGCAGCCCCGTCCGCGTCCCGTGCGCCAGCGTGGAGACTGGATCCCCCAGAACTCCTATCCGCAGGGGGGATACGGTCCCTATTCCGCCCAGGACCAGTTCGAGAAACCGACCTATCTGCGCACCGGCGCCACGCTGGGCCAGCAGCCCATGCCCCGGCGCCAGCACAACCCCGGTCATGAGGACTTCACCTACAGTGAAGAAGACTTCGAGATTCCTACGTTCATCCGCACTCAGGCCGACTAGGCCGTGCGGCAGGCCGTTGAGGCATGAACGCATGAGATTTCAGGGCTCACCTCTTCGGCCCTGAAATGCCCGCCGGGAGGCCCATGGGGGGCCTCCCTTTGTACCGTTCCGGTGCACAAAAACGCCCACAAGTTCGTCTTGCGGGCGTTTTTCGTTATGGGCTTTAGCCTGTTGAGCGCCTGGCAGGCGCGAAACAAAAAACCACCCGC
>OOCI01000152.1_pt1 | contig 66407 bp, 52 predicted proteins | sample 1671761 | NCBI WGS metagenome assembly OOCI01 (sample SAMN06348190, study PRJEB24527) | human gut metagenome | biome: human gut; feature: ankylosing spondylitis patient; material: feces | host: Homo sapiens | place: China | collected 2015-10
TTAATAAAATATTTTATTAAATATTTTGCTATTAATAAAATTCTATTTATATTTGTGGCGTTCTAATATAAATATGAAAAATATGAATAGGAAAAACGCTGGTGATCGTAGGGGTTTTCTCAAAAAGTCCATAATGGCAGGTGCGTCTTTGTTGTTGTCTCCATTTGTATTGAGAGCTTCGTCGGATAGTGAAATTTGGGAAATGACAAACAAGAATGGAGGGGTGATGCTTAAGTCTGATGGGTTGAAGATAACAGGTACTTTTTTGGATGAAATTTCTCATGATATTCCTCATCAGAATTGGGGACTGAAAGAGTGGGATCGAGATTTTCAATATATGAAAGCCATTGGTATTGATACGGTCATCATGATTCGTTCTGGTTATCGGAAGTTTATCACTTATCCTTCCAAGTATCTGTTGGGGAAAGGTTGCTATATGCCTTCGGTTGATTTGCTGGAGATGTTTCTGAAGTTAGCCGAGAAGTATGGCATGAAGTTCTACTTTGGTCTTTACGATTCGGGGCGCTATTGGGATACTGGTGACTTGAGTTGGGAAATAGAAGATAACAAGTATGTGATTGACGAAGTATGGGCCAATTATGGTAGTCGTTTCAAGAGTTTTGGCGGATGGTATGTCAGTGGCGAAATTAGTCGTGCCACTAAGGGGGCTATCGGTGCTTTTCATGCCATGGGCAAGCAGTGTAAAGATGTGTCGGGTGGTTTGCCTACTTTCATTTCTCCTTGGATTGATGGCAAGAAGGCTATTATGGGGACTAACAAAATAACTAAAGAAGATGCTGTGTCAGTGCAGCAGCACGAGAAAGAGTGGAACGAAATATTCGACGGTATACACGATGTGGTTGATGCTTGTGCCTTCCAGGATGGTCACATTGATTATGATGAGCTGGATGCTTTCTTTGAAGTAAACAAGAAACTGGCTGATAAGTATGGGATGCAGTGTTGGACCAATGCAGAGTCATTTGACCGTGATATGCCCATTCGTTTTCTTCCTATCAAGTTCGACAAGCTTCGCCTGAAACTTGAAGCTGCTAAACGTGCAGGTTATGACAAGGCTATTACGTTTGAGTTTTCTCATTTCATGAGTCCACAGTCTGCTTATCTGCAGGCTGGACATTTATACGATAGATATAAGGAATATTTTGGTTTTAAATAATTTAGTTTTTTTATAGGTATGAAGTCTAATATAAATTTCTCTTATTTGATATTCCTTTCTGTTGTGGCTGCCTTAGGTGGTTTTCTGTTCGGGTATGATGCAGCCGTCATTTCGGGTACCATTTCTCAGGTGAGTGAACAGTTCAATCTTGACCAGATGCAGACTGGTTGGTTTGTGGGTTGTGCTTTGGTAGGCTCTATTATTGGTGTATTGTTTGCCGGTAAGTTGAGTGATCGTTATGGACGCAAGGTGACAATGTTAATTGCTGCTCTGTTTTTTTCTATTTCAGGCATTGGCTGCGCTTTTACGGGTAACTTCGATCAGCTTGTTATTGCCCGTATTTTGGGTGGTGTGGGTATTGGTGTGGTTTCCATTGTCTCACCGCTTTATATATCCGAAGTTTCTATTGCCCGCTATCGCGGTCGTTTAGTCTCCCTCTACCAGTTAGCAGTGACGCTGGGTTTCTTGGGTGCTTATTTGGCAAACTACCAGCTTCTCCATTACTCTCAAAGTGGTGCGATGTTGGGTGACGGTTGGATGAACACCATTTTCGTGTCTGAAGTATGGCGAGGCATGTTGGGATTGTCTAGTATTCCTTCCCTGCTGTTTTTCGTGGTGGTACTTTTTATTCCTGAAAGCCCACGCTGGCTTGTTCTCAGAAAGTATGACGAACGTGCCCTCGGAGTCTTTCGGCGGATTTATCTTTCTGCTCAAGATGCTCAGGGACAGTTGGATGAAACGAAGTCGGTGGTTCGGTCTGAGGCTAAATCCGATTGGAAGTTCCTTTTGCAGCCCGGTATCTTTAAGGCTGTGCTGATTGGTGCTTCCATTGCCATTCTGGGGCAGTTTATGGGCGTGAATGCAGTGCTCTACTATGGTCCTTCTATCTTTGAAGAAGCCGGCCTTTCGGGTGGTGATGCTTTGTTCAGCCAGGTGCTGGTGGGTTTAGTTAATGCCGTGACAACGGTGATAGCTGTTTTTATTATTGATAAGGTAGGTCGCAAGAAGCTTGTTTATTATGGTGTATCGGGTATGGTGCTTTCGTTGTTGCTGATAGGTTTTTATTTCCGCTTTTCGGATTCGCTGAGCTTGCCCAACAGTTTCCTGCTGTTCTTCTTCTTGTTTTATGTATTCTGTTGTGCTATATCCATTTCAGCAGTCATCTTTGTCTTGTTGTCCGAAATGTATCCCATTCGCATTCGTGGTATGGCCATGTCCATTGCTGGCTTTGCCCTTTGGGTTGGTACTTATCTGGTAGGACAGCTCACTCCTTGGATGCTGCTGAATCTTACTCCCGCCGGAACATTTCTGTTGTTTGCTCTCATGTGCGTTCCCTATATGTTGATTGTATGGAAGCTGATACCCGAAACCACCGGTAAGTCGCTTGAAGAAATAGAACGTTATTGGATGAAAACAAATAATAGATCTTAATTTATAATATAATGGAGTTTAGAAATTATTTATTAGGTAGTTGTATAATGGCTGTTTTGGGTTCATGTACAGTCTCTCAAAAAACAAACTTGAATTTGGTTTTATCACGGGATGTGTTATATGATAAAGTGAAAGGTGCGTGGGCTGGTCAGATTATTGGTTGTACTTATGGTGGTCCGACAGAGTTTCAGTACTTGTCTACCATAATACCTGATTCTGTAACATTCTCTTGGCATCCAGGAGAAATTAAAAAATGGTTTGATGGTGGTGGCGGTCTTTATGACGATGTGTATGTTGACTTGACTTTTGTAGAAACTTTTGAGAGATGTGGATTGGAAGCTCCATCTGATTCTTTTGCTATAGCATTCTTGGCCAAAGAATATCCTTTGTGTCATGCCAATCAGCAGGCTCGTTACAATCTTTTGAATGGTTTGACTCCTCCTGCTAGTGGTTATTGGAAAAATAATCCCCATGCTAATTGTCTGGATTTTCAAATTGAAGCAGATTTTGCAGGTATCATGTCTCCGGGTATGGTGAATAGTGCGACTGAAATTTGTGATAGGGTAGGACATATTATGGCTTATGGCGACGGATGGTATGGAGGTGTTTATGTTGCTGCTATGTATGCGTTAGCTTATGTAAGTGATGATATTGAATATATTGTGGCTGAAGCCTTAAAAGCTATTCCGCAGGAAAGTCGTTTTCATGAGTGCATGGCTGATGTTATCAATTGGCATAAACAGTATCCGGAAGATTGGAAAAAATGTTGGGAACAAATAGAGAAGAAATGGGGATCTAATGATATTGCGTGTCCGGATGGTGTAGAGATGCCATTTAATATAGAAACTTATGTAAATGGTGCATATATCATTTTGGGTTTACTTTATGGCGAGGGAAATTTTGAAAAGACTCTTGATATTTCTACGCGTGCAGGACAAGACTCAGATTGTAATCCGGCTTCTGCTGGCGGTATTTTGGGAACAATGATTGGCTATAATCGCATTCCTGATAAATATAAGAAAGAATTGGATATAGTGGCAGATATTCCTTTCAATAATACGGTAAGCTTTAATAAAGGTTGTGAATTGAGCTTTGGACAAGCACTGCAAATGATAGAGGAAGAAGGTGGAAAACTGAATGACAATGAGGTGATTATTCATTTCCAAGAACCTGAACCTGTAGCATTGGAGATTAGTTTTGAAGGTTTAAGGCTTGATAAAAGGGTTGTGGTGGATAATTGGATTGGCAATTTTCCATCCATAGAATTTAAAGGAACTGGTGCTGTTATTAAAGGGATGCTTCAAGGTGAAAATGTTCCAGAAGATTATGTGGCTGAATTAGAAGTATATTTCAATGATAAACTAATAGAAGTGTGCAAGTTGCCATTGAAATATAATTACCGTAAGCATGAATTATTTTTTAATTATGTGCAGCCTTATGGTGAATATATTTTGACTTGTAAATGGATTAATCCTGTTAAAGGTGTAGATATTTGGGTGAGAGATGTTATCACTTATACTAATGACAAATAAATAGAAATATAAAGGAGGCTGGTTTAGTAGCATGCCCGAAAAAAATAAAAAACGTTTCCGGTCTCCCGGTCTTAAAATGATTATAATGATGGATTTTAAAAGATTAGCTGAACAGTACAAAACAGAGCTTATGGAGAATGTGCTTCCTTTCTGGTTGCAACATTCCCAGGATAAGGAGTTTGGTGGCTATTTCACTTGTTTGAAACGCAATGGCGAAGTGTTTGATACAGATAAATTTATCTGGTTGCAAGGCCGCGAAGTCTGGATGTTTGCCATGCTCTACAACAAAGTAGAGAAACGTCAGGAGTGGCTCGACTGTGCCATTCAGGGCGGTGAGTTCCTGAAAAACTACGGTCATGATGGTAACTACAACTGGTATTTTTCGCTCGATCGCGAAGGATATCCTTTGGTAGAGCCTTACAACATCTTCTCTTATACGTTTGCTACAATGGCTTTCGGACAGTTGAGTCTGGCCACTGGTAATCAGGAGTATGCCGATATTGCCAAGAAGACTTTCGACATCGTACTGTCGAAGGTGAACAACCCGAAAGGCAAATGGAACAAACTCCATCCCGGCACACGCGACTTGAAAGGCTTTGCCCTTCCTATGATTCTTTGCAACCTGGCATTGGAAATAGAGCACTTGCTCGACGAAGATTTTTTGGTGAAGACCATGGATACATGCATCCACGAAGTGATGGACGTATTCTATCGTCCTGAGTTAGGTGGTATTATTGTAGAGAATGTGCTAGCCGACGGTTCATTGTCCGACTCCTTCGAAGGTCGCCAGGTTACTCCTGGTCATGCTATTGAGGCCATGTGGTTCATTATGGATTTGGGCAAGCGTCTTAATCGTCCGGACCTGATAGAGAAGGCCAAGAATATTACGCTGACCATGCTCAATTATGGCTGGGACAAGCAGTACGGTGGCATCTACTATTTTATGGATCGTCTGGGCAATCCTCCCCAGCAGCTGGAATGGGACCAGAAACTTTGGTGGGTTCATATTGAAACCTTGATTTCATTGCTGAAAGGTTATCGCCTGACAGGAGACCAGCAATGTTTGGAATGGTTTAAGAAGGTACACGATTACGTATGGTCTCATTTCAAGGATCAGGAATATCCGGAATGGTATGGCTACTTGAACCGTCGTGGTGAAGTACTATTGCCTTTGAAAGGTGGTAAGTGGAAGGGCTGTTTTCATGTACCGAGAGGACTTTATCAATGTTGGAAAGTTTTAGAAGAGTTAGAAAAGAGAGAAATGTGAAATGTTTAATCTTAAAATTTGTAGAATGAAAAGCAGATGTATTTATTTATTTTTCTTGTTGCTTTCTATTTGGGGAACAAAGGTTTTTGCCCAAGTTTCGGTAGAAGGTAGTGTGTATGACGAGAATAATATTCCGCTTATTGGGGTTTCTATCGTTGCAAGTGATCATAAAGCGGGCACTATTACCGATGTGGATGGTCATTTCTCTATTATAGTGCCGAATTTGAATGCTCGTTTGACCTTTTCTTATGTAGGTTATGAAACTCAGGAGATAGCACTGGAGGGACGCAAAAGTTTGAAAGTTTTGATGAGAGAAGATGCTGAACTTTTGGACGAAGTGATTGTGGTGGGCTATGGTACTCAGAAAAAGATTAATGTAACAGGGGCTATTTCCCAAGTAGGAAACAAGGAATTGAAAAAGGCACCGAGCGGCAATCTTTCTGCCACGTTGGCTGGTCGTTTGCCAGGTTTGGTAACAAAGCAAAGTAGTGGACAGCCAGGTGCTGATGGGGCTAGCCTTTACATCCGTGGTAATGGAGCTGGTGATGGTAATCCTCTTGTTGTGATAGACGGTGTGATAAGCGATTATTTTCCGAAATTTACTCCGGACGAAGTTGAATCTATCACCATCTTGAAAGATGCTACGGCTGCAGCTGTATATGGTGTGCGTGCTGCTGCCGGTGTCATATTGGTTACAACCAAGCGCGGTTCTGTGCAAAAACCCACGGTGACAGTAAACTCGTCTGTAACGCTTAGTCAGAACACTGATTTCCCTAAGTTCTTGAATGGCCCAGATTATGCTTATTGGTACAATTTAGCCCAGGAAATGGATGGAGTACCTGAAGCTCAACGTCGGTTTACGGCCGAAGAAATTGAAAGAATCTCTAATCCGGGTCCTAACGAACATATTTATGGTAATACAGATTGGTTTGACTTATTGTTTAAGAATACGGCTCCCACTTATACCAACAACGTTTCTATTTCTGGAGGTACGGAGCGTTTAAAGTTTTTTGCCTCTGTAGGCGCATTCAATCAGAATGGTATTATTGATGGAACTTCGTATGATAAGTACAATTTTCGCTCCAATATTGATGCTAAAATTACAGATAATTTTGATATTACATTAGATTTGTCTGGTAACATTGCCAATCAAGACGAGCCGGGTGCTTCCACCGAAGTGAATGCCTATGCCAATATTTTTCAGCAGGCATTGCTTTCATATCCTTATTTGAAACCTTATACTCCCGATGGTATGCCTATCGGTAGCTTAAACCAAGCTGGAAACGGCAACCAAAATCCGTTAGCAGCCCGTGACTTGTCCGGTAACAGAAATACGGAAAGTACTAACTTTACAGGAAATGTTTCTTTGAAATGGAGATTACCGTTCGTGAAAGGGCTGACCTTGAAACTGAATGGTTCGTTTGTGCGGACTTCCTCTATGGTAAAAGCTGCCATTACGCCTTATGAGCTGTATTGTTGGAATCAGTCCAACAGGACGGCAGTTGTACAAACCGGCCGTATTGCAAGCCGTGCTACTGTGCAACAATGGTATGTGGCTGAAAAACGAACTACAATTCAGCCGACGATTGAATACTCCAACAAGTTCGGGAAACACGCTGTTTCTGGTTTGTTCCTGTACGAGTATTCCGATCAGAAAGGTAACAGCCTGTCTGCCGGTAAGGACGATTTTCCCATTACTGACATTATGGATATATCATACGGAACAACGGTCATTGAGAGTTTGATACAAGGTGGCCATAGCCGCGACAAACGGGCTGGCTATGTTGTCCGTCTGAACTATTCTTACGATGACAAGTATCTGTTTGAGTTTGTAAGTAGAATAGACGCTTCTACTGCGTTGCCTTCTAAAAACAGATGGGGCGTGTTTCCCGGTGCTTCTATCGGTTGGCGAATCTCTCAGGAAGACTTCTTCAAGGAAGCTGTTCCGTTTATGGAAAACTTGAAGTTGCGTGCTTCTATCGGGCGTTTGGGTAGCGACCGTGCCATTAGCAACACCATGAGTTACTTCTCGACAGCCTCATTGTCTAAAGATCCGAATGTTATATTCGGCACCTCACCTCAGAAATACTTGGGTATTAGTGCTCCTATCAATCCAGATTTGAAATGGCAATTAACTGATACATACAATGTTGGTCTTGAGTCGAGCATGTGGAACGGTCTGTTGGGTGTAGAACTGGATGTATTCTATATGAAAACTACCCGTTCGCTTGCTGCGCAGAGCGGCACTTTCCCACCATCGCTGGGTGGTTACTTCCCGACATATACTAACTATGGATCGCACGATAACCGCGGTTTTGAATTGGTATTGTCGCACCGCAACAACATCAGAAAATTCAACTATTCAGTCAGAGGTAACGTGTCGTGGGCTCGCAACAAAGTACTGAAGACGGTAGAAGATCCTAACGTACCTGATTATAAGCGTTCTACCGGTCGTCCAATGGGACAATATTGGGGATTCGTGGCTGAGGGCTTGTTCCAGAGCGAGGAAGAAATAGCGCATAGTGCCGTATTCGGCCCTTCACTTCCTGGAGATATAAAATTGAAAGACATTAATGGCGATGGTAAGATTACTTGGGATCAGGATATGGTGCCCATAGGGCGTAGCAGCGTACCTGAAATGATGTACGGTCTGAATATTGATGCGGAGTGGAACGGTTTTGACTTCAATATGCTGTGGCAAGGAGCGGCCTTATTCGACGTGAACTTGTGTGGTATCTATGCTGATAGCGGCATTCGCGACAATACCTTCTATACAAGGCCCTTCTATGCGGACGGTAATACACCTTACTATCTGGTGGAAGGCGCATGGCGTCCGGACAATCCTAATGCAAAGTATCCGCGCCTGAGCACGGAGAACCGTAGCAATGGTGGCCCGTCGTCTTCTTGGTGGGTTATAAATGGTACTTACGTCCGACTGAAATCACTGCAGCTAGGCTATACCTTGCCGTCGCAATGGACTAAGAAAGTGGGCATTGAGCGCGTGCGTGCCTATGTGGCTGGCGGTAACCTGCTTACTTTCTCACACCTTGACCACCTCGATCCAGAGATGCCGAGTGTGAACCAAGGATATTATCCGCAGCAGCGTACTTATGAATTTGGTTTAAACGTAACTTTTTAAAGATATAGATTAATGAAAACAAAAAATAAGATTTCAGCAATAGTGGTTGCTACTTGTTTGTCGTTGGGCAGTTGCAATGTTGATCCGGAATTGACAAGTCAGTATCCGGAGGAGGTGGCTTGGAGCAACGAAACGAATGTACAATTATATATCAACGGATTCTATTCGCTGATTGCAGGATACTATAACAGCGATGATTGCTATGCCGACATAACGAAAGAGAATAACCCTACAACAAATATTAATGCTTTCATCTTCGGCAACACTCCCATTACACCAGCAAGCAATCCATTCGATGTTTGGGGGAACAGGCATACGTGGCAAATAAATTGCTGCCGCTTCCTGGCCGGATTGGAGGAGCACCGTGCAAACTTCAGCGAGACGTTTGCCAATCAAGCAGAGGCGCAGGTGCGTTTCTTTCGTGCCGTGGCTAACTTCGATCTGGCCAAGCGTTATGGGGCAAGCTTTATCCTTTACAAAGAACTTCCGGACGTTGGCGAGCGGGAACATGTCCGTTGCACACCAGAAGAATGTTGGGATTTTATAACCGCAGACTTAAAATTCGCAGCAGAACATTTGCCTGTAAAAGGTTCTGAGGGCGTAGAACTGGGTGAATTGACCAGCGGTGCTGCTTGGGGCATGCTGGCACGTACCATGCTCTATGCCGAACGTTGGAAGGATGCATCTGATGCTGCGGCAGAGGTGATGAAACAAGGTTACGAACTCTATTCCAACTACGGCCAGTTGTTCCTCAACAGTCGTAATGTTCCGGTAGCGAACGATGAGAGCATCATAGAGTTCGGTTACCAGTACCAGACGTTGGATTATTCATTCGATTACTTCAACTGTCCGCCGAGCGATGGAGGGTATGCCGAAGTAAGCCCTACGGAAGACTTGGTTTCTGCATACGAGATGGCCGATGGGCGCGAATTCAGTTGGGACGATCCAGGCATGGCAGCCAATCCGTATGAGGGACGTGAACCTCGTTTCTATGCTTCTATCTTGTATAACGGTTGTGAGTGGAAAGGCGAGACCCTCTACACCTACGAAGGCAGTCAGGATGGTTATGCTTTGGGCGGCGGAACCACCAGTACGGGTTACTACATGCGCAAACTGTTCGACCCGACGCTTCCCAAGGGAGAAATGCATGCCTGCGACCTGACCTACTACTACATGCGTTATGCCGAAGTTCTACTGATTTACGCTGAGGCCATGGCCATGCAAGACAAGCTAACGGAAGCACTGGGGGCCTTGAACGAAGTGCGCGACCGGGTAGATTTACCACCTGTGGATGCCACTACACAGACCGATTTCATGCGCTTGCTGCGCCATGAGCGTATGGTGGAACTCGCTTTCGAGGGACATCGCTTCTGGGACTTGCGCCGTTGGGGACTGGCCTCTACCGTATTGAACGGTACTCACATGACCGGTGTCAAGCCTGTAAAGGAGAGCGACGGCTCGTTTACATACGAACTGGTGGATTGCGATGCCGGCAAGACGCGTGTTTACTTGGAGAAATACGACCGTTTCCCGGTGCCTATTTCGGAGATACAGCAGAATCCAGCTTGCGAACAATTTGATGAATGGAAATAATAAAAGAACAACGTTATGAAAGCAATATATAAAATCTTGTTTTTTGTGCTTGCCGGCATTGGGTGTGCCGCTTGCGAGAAGCCTGAACTGAGTGAGAGTCATGGCACTCAGATCAACGGGCTGCTGAACGTCACGATGCAGATTCCTGACAACCCTGCAGAGTATTATGCCACAAAGAAAGGACCTTATGCCGAGGGTGAGGAAATCATTGTAAAATTACCTACTACAGACGAGAATCCGCTGGATGTGTCTCGCATTATATGTACGGTGAGCTTGGAGCATAACTGTTATATCAATCCACCTATGACGGGAGAGATGGACTTCACGGAGCCACTGCAGGTTACCGTGACCGATGCCTTGGGCAACCAACATCACCACTCCATCCGCGTGGAACCCACTCCGCCAAAGACTACGTACGAATTGCTTTGGGAGAAAAATGCTACTAGTTTGGGCTTGACTGACCGTAATACCACTGGCATCGCCATTAACGGTCAGTATCTGGTATTGCAGCACTACAACGGTTCCATCTATTACTACGACCGTAGCACAGGCGAGCAGGTGAAAACTATACCCGCCGCAAGTACCTTCATGATGAAGGCGCGTTTTGATGACGCAGGGCACTTGATTACCTCTCGCGAGAATGTGTACGGCGCCGGATTCATGGTATATTACTATTCCGAAGAGGACATGCAGCACCATCTTTTACTGGATTACACTGCTGCGGCAGGTTGTCCCACCGACTTAGGTTACAACATGAATGTGATAGGAAACGTGCTGGAGGGTAAATCGTATATCTACGGCTTGACTCAGAATGACATGAACATTTATTACTGGGAACTGCAAGACGGAGAATTGGTGACTCCGGCCGATCAGCCCAATATGCTACGCTATGGTCCGGCAGGAGGCAACTGGCCTTCGGTTCCTGCCGTGCAACGCGCTTCGTTGGACGATGCCTCCGACCATTATATAGCCTACAACAAATGGACTAACGCATACGCTATTGATGACGAACATAAGGCGCACTTCAACATCTTTACGTCAGCTATGGAGGTGACGGAACTGAATATTGCCAATCACGAGCACCGCATACTAGGCTTCAACGTCTTTGATTGTGATGCCGACAAGTATTTGGCATTGTACGACATGACGGCCGATGCCTATGCCGGAGGGGCAGCATCTCTGAAGGTGTTCGACATCACCGACCCCGCCAAGATGGAATTAGCTCCTACCGATGCTGGCTACAATGACTTCCGGCTGTTTGCAGGTACTGGCACGGGCTACATCCAGAACTACTTCAACTGGGGTGACGTGTCTGTCTACAAGGAAGAAACGGCTACCGGCTATGATGTCTACATTGCCACTACTGCTGTAGGCTTCGACCCGAACCAATCCATTGTGCAGGTTTACAAGATGACGTATTTCCGTCAGTAATGTAATCGTGTAGAACTATGGCTATCTGCTTTGTAGTTTGTGCAAGTGCATGGTGGGTACTTTCCCGTTCCGGTTGCTTCTTGCCAGTTACAAGCTGATTTGCACAAAAACACCAGGTAGGGCAAGCATGCTTGCCCTGCTTCGCTTGGTATTATAATCCGTATGTCATGGCAATACGTACGAGGCATGAGCGGAATATATTGCGCTCGTGTTTGAAACATATTCGGAACAATGCGAATGTAACTGATTGGAAAACAAATACTGTATGGAGGATTTCTCTACGATAAAAATACTGTTTATGCGAATGTTGATATCTTTTCTGATTGTGTCCGTTTGGGCATCGTGCTCGTACGGTGGAGTCGATGACACTCCCGGGCTAAGTCCTGATGAAGAACTTGACGAGGAAGTGGCTCATGTGGTGAAAAACACGAAAGCCGTGAAAACTATCAATACCTTTGACGAACTAGCCTGCGTGGCCTACTACATAGGGCCAGACCCTGCTCAGGAACCTACGCGTGCCTCCATCGATTATACAATAGATGACGATTGTACTGAAGGTTTTGGCAGCTTCGGATTGGTTTATTCGTTTTCTGGCCTTCCCATGACCTCGCGGCCGGAGTATGTCTATTTCGAGGAGTTGCAAGGAGATTATCGTTACGACCTGTCATTTCATCCCTTGGGGCTTTCGCTTTGGGTGAAAGGAAACTCGGCAAACAAAGGAACTTTCCGCTTCATCCTCATGGAAGATGCGGAACAGTTTGTCGCAGAACATCCTCACGATGCTACGCGCGAGCGGTGGAGGTATTTCACCTTCGAGGACAAGGAAATTCTCTCCAAAGACGGTTGGAACCGCTTGGTGATGCCCTATTCCACTTTTGTCCTGACTAAGGGGAATGCGGCTGAACAAGATGATAGCTTGAGGCTCGATCGCTGTGTGGGTTATCGCATAGAAGTCGTGAACGAACACAACGAGGCTGGTCAGTTTCGCTTTTCTATCGATGCTTTGGAACAGTTGACTTCCTATGAACCGTCATACGGCAAGCCGTGCTTTTCCAGCATCTTCATCCAGTTGTTCAAGGGGACGTACGACCAGACCGACTGGGACAAGGAGTTCCAAGACAGCAAGGAAGTGGGCATCGACACGTGGATAGTCAACCCTGTGGGGATGCGTGCCTATACTGATGAACTGTGGACATTCTACGAGCCTACGTCCCTTCCTTGGGCCGTGGGGCATGTCGACATACTGAACAAGATGTTCGAGGCTGCCGAGCGTAACGGCATGAAACTGATTCTGGGTCTTTATCCGGGCGCATATAGTACCATGGATACCACCGACCCTGCGGTCTACGACCAGCTTTATGAGCGTGATACGCAGGTGTTCGATGAACTGTTTCCCCTTTTCGGTAAACATCCCTGCTTGGCAGGTTGGTACATTGCTGAGGAGTTCCATGATGGCTCTTATCCCGTGGGATGGCAGCAAGAACCTGCCCTGTCGCAGTTGGCTAGCTATTTGCAGCGGGTGGCTTCGTATATCAAGTCTAAGTCGTCCAAAGATGTGTGTATTGCCCCAGCCTTATGGCGCGGTATGCCAGCCGATCTCTGCGGTGAGTGGTTCGGGCGCATCTTTGCCCAGACACCGGACATAGACGTGCTCTATCTGCAGGATGTGGGTGGCCGCTGCCTGGTAGATTTCGACGTGGATTTACCTAACTGGTACGCTGAAATAAAAAAAGCGTGCGATGCGCACGGAGTGACATTCGGTGTCGATGTGGAATCCTTCAAGAACTGTTGGTGTCCCGATATTCCCATGCAGGCCAAGGAGTGGGAAGAGCTGGAAGAACAGTTGCTTGTGGCAGGTATGTTCACGGAGCATATCACAAACTTCAGTTGGGCCACCTTCAAGAAAGGAACTGATAACTATGAAGGATATAAACAGTATTTGATGAAATAATTATTAACTGAAAGAGTATGATAAAGAGTATTTTAAGTATCATGTTGGCCTTTTGTACCATGTTCTCTTGTAAAAACGATCAGGGCAAGCAAGGCCTCCAGAACGGCGAATCCGAACTGGAAGAAGCTGTTGCAGAAGTGCTGACGAAAACGAAGGCCACGAAGATAATCAACACCTTCGATGAACTGGGCTGCGAAGTGTACCGTACCGGTCCTCTTGCTTCCGAGGAACCTACCCAGGCATCCATTACCTATGAGTTGGGAAATACGCAGCAGGAAGGCGTAGGTAGTTTTCAACTGAACTATCATTTCTCTGGTCTTCCCATGACCTCGAAGTCTGAATACGTGTATTTCGAACAAACCTGGGGAGACTGGCGTTTCGACTTGTCGTTCTACCCACTGGGGCTTTCTATCTGGGTCAAGGGGAATCCGGCTAACAAAGGTGTTTTCCGATTTATCATCTTGGAGGATGAAAAGCAGTTCTCAGCCGATGCTCCGCACGACAACTCGCGCAAACGCTGGTCGTATTACGCGTTCGAGGACAAGGAAATTCTCTCCAAAGACGGCTGGAACCGCTTGGTGATGCCTTATAGTGCGTTTTACCAATACAAGAAAGGTGACGGGGCCACAGCCGACAAATTGTTGCTCAACCGTTGCGAAGGCTACCGTATAGAGATTGTTAACGAGAAGAATGAGGTGTGCGATGGCCAGGTGTGTATCGATGCTCTGGAGCAGCTTACGTCATACGAGCTGATACCTGGCAAGCCCAAGTTCTCTAGCGTCTTTATCCAGCTGAACAAGGATGCCTACGTCAACGAAGACTGGGATCAGCAGTTCAAGGACAGCCGCGCCATCGGTATCGACACGTGGATCATTCAGTATGCCCAGCAATTCACGGGAGACGACGAGACCACGAACGTCTCTTTCTACAAGAACACCAATCTGCCCTGGGTGACGGAGAAGTGCGACTTCATAGACAAGATGTTCGAGGCGGCAGAGCGTAACGGCATGAAACTCATTCTGGGACTATATCCAGGCGATTACAGCAAAACTGATTCTTCTGATCCGACGAGATATGAAATTAACCTGCAGCGTAACAAGCTACTTTTCGACGAGGTGTTTGCTCAGTTCGGCAATCATTCCTGCTTGGCGGGTTGGTATATCACCGAGGAGTTCCACGATGGTTCGTATCCCGTGGGATGGCAGCAGGAACCGGCCCTGTCCATGCTGGCGCAGTATCTGCAAGGCGTGGCGGCCTACATAAAGAGTAAGTCCGAAAAGTCGGTATCCATCGCTCCCGCTTTGTGGCGTGGCATGCCGGCCGACATCTGCGGCGAGTGGTTTGGCCGTCTGTTTGCACAAACCCCCGATATAGATTTCTTATATTTGCAAGACTGTGGCGGACGTTGTCTTGCCGATTTCGACGTGGATTTACCCAATTGGTTCGCCGAAATCAAGAAGGCTTGCGATGCCAATGGAGTGGACTTCGGTGTGGACATCGAGTCGTTCAAGAGCTGCTCGTGTCCCGATGTGCCTTACCATGCCAAGGAGTGGAAAGAATTGAAGGAGCAACTCTTTGTGGCCGGCCTGTATACCGAGCACATCACGAACTTCAGTTGGGTGACTTTCAAGAAGGGTACAGACGGTTATGCCGGGTATAAGCAGTATATGGAGGATAACGGTTATATTCCTAAGGGGCAATGAGGCGATTGATAGTTATAATAGGTCTTCTCCTGGCCACAGTATGCGTTACGGCATCGGATGGCGCCAAGTTTGTCTTGGACAATTATTTGATTCCCGTAAAGCAGCCGGGGGCTATGATTGGGTGTATTTGTCCCGTCCCGGAGACGGCGGAGATTGTGCAGGATACAGCTTCGCTCTTCAGGCTGGATGTCAAGTCTGGTACGCTCTGTCTAAAGAAGGGCAAGGTCGTGATTGACGACCCTGCTTCTTTCCGTTACGGGATTACCTTGGCGTTGGACGGACAACTGTGCGAGTTCGAGCTGATATGTGACGGCTATAGCCGGAATGGGGTCGTGGCACACCGTGGCGCATGGAAACGGACGGGTGTCTTGCAGAATTCGTTGCGTTCCTTCCGACACGCCGTTCGTCTGGGTTGCGAAGGTTCAGAGATGGATGTTTGGCTGACAGTTGACAACAAGGTGGTGCTTTCGCATGATCCTCATGTGTACGGTCTTTCTGTGGAAGACAGTACGTCTCTGTCTCTCTTCCAAGAGACCATTGGTAAGGATGACCCAGTGATTTCCTTGCAGGAAATCTTGCTGGAAGCTCGCGGGCAGAACACTACGCATCCGGTTATCGAGATAAAAGATTCCCGGAAAGGTTTGGCACGGACATTGCAGTTAACCGATTCGGTAGTCTCTATCGTGCACCGCATGAAGATGCAGGGTGATGTGCTTTACATCAGCTTCAACTATGAGGTACTGAAACGCATCCGCAGTTTGGATGCAACGGCCAAGGTGCTCTATTTGTGGGAGGACAAACAAACTTTGCAACAGTTGGTGGACGACGGCATTACCGGTATAGACTATTCGTATTATGCCTTTCGGAAGAATCCCTTGTTGGTGGAGGATGCCCATGCCAAGGGCCTGCTTACGAATGTATGGACTGTCAACAATGCAGACGAATTGGAGAAGTATTACCGGCAGGGCGTAGATTACATAACGACCGACGAGCCGGAGTTGTTACTGAAAATCATTAAAAGCTTAAAATGAAGAATGATGAAAAGAAATCTCTTATTTGTGCTGTGTGTGTTGTGCGGCGTGTTGCCTTCATTGGCACAAGATTGTGAGTTGAGATTCAACAAGAACGGTGAGTTCAAAATAGTGCAGTTTACGGACACACATTATAAGGTAGACGACAAAGCAAACTCTCAAATCGCGTTGGACAGGATTAATGAGGCGCTGGATGCAGTGCAGCCAGATATGGTGGTGTTCACAGGCGACGTGGTCGTGTCGAATGAATCGTTTACCGGTTTCGATATCATACTGGAGCCGTGCATTAAGCGGAATATACCTTATGCAGTAGTCTTCGGAAACCATGACGACGAGTACGACCATACCCGTGCAGAACTGTATGACTATATAGCAAACAAGGAGTACAGTCTATTGCCTCTGCGTGCGGGCGGGGTGCTCGACTTTGTCCTGCCTGTATGTCCTTCGGGAAGGAACGACGACAAGCGTGCGGCTTTGCTTTACTTCATCGACTCGCACTCTTATACCCCGTTGAAGGATGTACCCGGATATGCTTGGATCAAGTTCGAACAAATAGCATGGTACAGGGCACAGAGCAAGAAGTTCACGGAGCTTAATGGTGGACAGCCTTTGCCAGCCTTGGCCTTTTTCCACATTCCGTTACCGGAATACCAATATGCCGTTGTGGAAAACAAAGCAGGTATGGTAGGGCTGCGGATGGAAGAAGAGGCTTGCCCCACGGGGAACTCTGGCCTTTTCCTCTCCATGAAGGAGTGTGGCGACGTGATGGGTACTTTCGTGGGCCATGACCATAATAACGACTACGCCATCATGTACAAGGACATTTTACTGGCTTATGGCCGCTACACCGGCGGAAATACAGTCTATAACGACCTGCCCAACGGTTGTCGCGTCATCGTGCTGAAGGAAAACGAACGTCGCTTCAACTCGTACATTCGTTTGGCAAATGGAAAAATAGAGTCTCAGATTATATATCCTGACAGTTTTAATAAGTAATAATTATGAAACGTTTTTATATGAAGAATTTTTTAGTTTTGGTATATTTATTCTTTGTTACTGCCGTGTCGGCCAAGGAAGCGGTCAGTCTAACATTAATTCCTCCAGGGAAAATAACCAACCAAGTCAGTTTGGATATCCGTGGGGGGATTGTGAACGAAACTTCCTCTAAGCAGTCTTATCATGTTTCTCTTTATTGGGGCAAGGAGAAAGAAACCTGCCTGTTACATGAGGAGACGGTAGAACTTTCTGCCGGACAAACGGGCACGGTAAAACTCATCGTGCCTACGAAAGACCACGTAGGGAAGGGTAAAGTCATCCTGAAGGTGGAATCAGACGGTCAAGTGTACCGTAAGGTAAAAGAGGTTGAAGTGATAGATTCGGACAAACGTTCCATAGAGCAAATTTCCGGGGCTTGGGTGGGCATATACCATTGGAGCGAGATGGAAGGCAAGCATTGGAACCAGGACATTAAAAATATGACGGACGAGCAATGGAAGGAACTAGTACGCTCCATGCATAAAGTGGAGATGGACGTGATTGTGATTCAGGAAGTGTTCCGTAACCAAGAGTATGTGGGCAAGCACCAGCTTACTGTGGATAATTACGAGGGCAAGGCGTTTTATCCCTCCAAACTCTATCCGGGGCGCATGGACATTGCAGCCGAAGACCCCATAGAAGCCATACTGACTGAGGCCGACAAGCAAGGTATGCACGTGTTCATGGGTGTGGGCATGTTTGCATGGTTCGACTTCACGCCGGAATCGTTGGAATGGCATAAGCGTGTGGCCAAAGAGTTGTGGGACATGTATGGACACCATGAGTCATTCTATGCTTTCTATATCTCAGAGGAAAGCGGCGGTGGACTGGATAACTGGGAAACCACGCCGGAGCTGCGGCGTAAGCGGAAGCAGGATATCATTGATTTCTTCAGGGAGTTCAAGTCATACTGCAACAGTTTTGCTCCGTCGAAGCCCGTGATGCTGGCCACCAACAGCTTTGAGGTGCCCAACGGCATGGATACGTACCCTGAGTTGATGAAACACTTGGATATACTCTGTCCCTTTGGCTTTGCACGTATGCCGGAAGGCGACCTGACGGGAAAGGAAGCAGCCGACTTGCTGCAAAGCGTATGCGACAAAGCTGGCGCGCACTTGTGGTTCGATTTGGAGGCATTCCTCTTCAATCCTGACCAATCGCTCTACCCACGTCCCATAGAACAAATCGTGCAGGACTTGAACTTGCTGGATAACTTCGAAAAAGTGCTGTGCTATCAGTTCCCAGGTGTGTTCAATGACCCAAAGATGTCCATCCGCATAGGCGAGGAGCGTACTATAGACTTGTTCAACGGTTATGTGAAGTATCTGAAGGAGGTGAAGAAGAAACAATCTAAGAAGCAAAAACGTTGAGCGTATGAAGAGATTGGTTTCATGCTTACTGCTGGCATTGTCGGGGATTACCCCACTGACGGCTGTAGACCATAGCGTGGCAGGTCGGGAATATCCGGCTAATGCCCCGCAGGTACGCTATGTGGGCCGCACGCTGGCTGATGCGGGAGGTTCCGTTTCTTTCGACTGGACGGGCACGTATCTGGAGGCACGTTTTACGGGCGACGCCTTTGACATCCGCGTGTCGGACACGGGCACGAGCTACTATAACGTCCTGCTCGATGGGGAGCCGCAAGACGTGGCCACCGTTTGTGGCCGCGATACGCTGATAAACTTGGTGTCTGGCGCGGGCGGCGGCACGCACACGCTGCGCCTCCAGAAACGCTCCGAAGGGGAGTTTGGGCGGACAACGCTGCACCGTATCCTGCTGGCACCGGACGGCGAATTGTTGCCTGCGCCTGCAAAAAAGGCGCGACACATTGAGTTTATGGGTAACTCGTTGACGTGCGGCTACGGCGTTGAGGGCAAACATGCCGACGAACCTTTCGAGGTGCGGACGGAGAATTGCGATTTGGCCTTTGCCTGTGTCACGGCCCGTTACTTCGATGCCGACTATACGCTGATAGCGCACTCTGGACGGGGCACGGCACGTAACTACGGTGACTCGCTCAGCACGTCAGCCTGCACTATGAAGGATAAGATGATGAACACCTTCGACGAGTCGCCCACGGTGTTGTGGGACTTTGCCAAGGGTTACCGCCCCGACTTGGTCGTCATTAACTTGGGTTCGAACGATTTCTCCACGAAGCCACATCCCCTTAAGGAAGAGTTCGTGAAGAGTTACCTTCAGATTCTGCGCCAGTTACGGCAAAGCTATGGTAAGGATATGCCCATACTCTGCCTCTATCCGGTGGGCATTCAGGATTCGGTGTACGATTACTACGAGGCTGTCGTGTCCGAGGCAGGCGACCCGCACGTCCACCTGCTGAAGCTCTCGCCCGAGCTCTACAACCGTAGCACTGACATGGGGGCCGCATGGCATCCGGGCATCAGTGGGCAGCGGAAGATGGCCATGTGCATCATTCCCCACATAGCTACCCTTATGGGGTGGGAGCTTGAGCCGAAGCCCGTGAAATAAATGGTTGGACGAAGGCTTTTTGCAGCCTTGTGGCGGGTGTTTATATTCCCTCCACGTGCGCGCCTGTGCTCGCAACGTATTGCGCCTGTGCTCGCGATACTTTGTGTTTAAGATTTGCATAATGCTAGTATACTGCTTATTGCTTTGACTTTGGAACATGACTCGATAAACGGAAACAGTTAATAGAATAAACAAATAGATAATGGAGAAAAGGGATTTTTTAAAGTATTTAGGGCTGGGAACGGCCATGATGACGTGTGCTCCCGCCATATCCCAAGCTGCCGTGCTTCCGGCAAGCAACGAGGTAAAGAAAAAGATAAAACCGATATCTGGTTCATGGTTCGAGTTCCAACACTCCTCCGAGTCGGAAGGCGGTAATTGGAACAAGCCATTGGCCAAGTTCACGGCCGACCAATGGCGGCGGAAAGTGTTTGAAATAAAAGAGGTGGGTATGGACTACCTTGTCCTAATGAGTGTGGCTTTGAAGGGAAAGCCCTTTTACCCCTCAGTCATCGCCCCGCAGATACCCATGGGGTGCGACGACCCGTTGGAAGCCGTGTTGTCGGCCGCCGATGAGTGCGGCATTAAATTTTTTGTCAGCAACGATTTCTGGGCCGATTTAGACGCATACACCATGATGATAGACAAGGACGTGCAAAAGAAGCGTTTTCGTTCCATGGAAGAAGTGGCCGCAAAGTACGCGCATCACGAGAGCTTCTACGGCTGGTACTTCCCGAACGAGGCACAGTTGCAGCCTTACTTCATAGACGAGTGTGTGGCATACGTGAACGAATGTGCTGCCTTTGCCCGCAAGCTCACCCCGGCTTGTGTGAACCTGATTGCCCCATATTTCATTAAGGAAGCACGCTTTGACGACACCTTTGTGCGGCAGTTGGAGAAGCTAAATATTGACATAATCGCTTACCAGGATGGTGTAGGGGCCACCCATACGGAGTTGGCCAAGTCTGCTCAGTATTACGAAACGCTGTACAAGGCACACGCCAAGGCATCGCGCGCCCGTCTGTGGGCAGATATGGAGCTGTTCTACTTCAGAGATGGCATCATTGCGGCCGATTTGTTGCCTGCATCGTTCGAAAAACGCATCCTGAAGCAGATGGAGAACATATCTCCGTATGTGGACAAGATACTTTGCTATCAGTACATCGGCCAGATGAACAAGCCGGGAACCGATATCGTGGCTGGACACCCAGATTCCCTGCGGTTGTACGAGGAGTATATTAATTGGTATCAAAAGAATTTCAAAGCTGTCAAATAATTCATTCAAGAATTTTAAAGAAACGATTTTCATGAGTTCCGGTAGATAGTGCAACTCTTGCCGGGGGGTAACAGATAAATACGTTAGACTATGAATATACTTAATAAGTTTTATATTGTTGTTTTATTGTTGTTTTGTCCTTTACTTGGAAGCTTTACGTTTGCCAGTAGGAAAACCTACGCTCTGTCTGAACAAACGTTGCTTGATAAAGTGAAAGGTGCCTGGGCTGGGCAGACAATAGGTTGTAGTTATGGTGGTACTACGGAGTTCAAGTTCCAAGGTGCCATCATTCAAGATTACATCCCGATACTATGGGACAAGTATACCGTCAAGAAATGGTATGACACCTTTCCCGGACTTTATGATGATGTGTATGTCGATCTGACGTTTGTGGATGTATTCGAACGTTGTGGCTTGGATGCGCCTGTCGATTCCTTTGCTGCGGCTTTCCGGCGTACCGATTACCCCTTGTGGCACGCCAACCAGATGGCGCGTTATAACTTATCACAAGGATTGAAAGGGCATGAAAGCGGTTTCTGGAAAAACAATCCTCACGCTCATTGCATCGATTTTCAGATTGAAGCGGACTTTGCAGGTATCATGTCCCCCGGCCTTCCAGAGTGTGCAGCAGAGATATGCGATCGTGTGGGGCATCTTATATCCTATGGAGACGGTTGGTATGGAGGGGTATATGTGGCTACGATGTATTCTTTAGCTTATGTAGAGAGTGACGTGGAAACTGTTGTAAAAGAGGCACTCCGTGCCATTCCGGAAGAAAGCCAATTCCATAAGTGTATGTCCGATGTGATAGCGTGGCACAAGAAGTTTCCTAAGAACTGGAAGAGGACATGGTTTGAGTTGCAAAATAAATGGAGTGAAGAAATTGGTTGTCCCGAAGGGATACACAACACGCTTAACATTGGTACCAAGATTAATTGTGCCTATGTTATTATGGGATTGCTGTATGGCGAGGGCGATTTCTCTAGAACAGTGGACATAACCACTCGTGCGGGGCAAGATTCCGATTGCAACCCAGCGACAGCTGCTGGCATATTGGGTACTTTGCTGGGCTATACCAATATACCGAATAGGTGGAAGGAAGCCTTGGATGGTGTAGGAGATATCCCCTTTGATGGTACCTACATTAGTCTGAACAAAGCATATGAGCTGAGCTTCGGCCATGCATGTGCCATGTTGCGACGAAATGGTTGCAAGAAAGAAGATGATGTATATTTCGTTCCCAAACGTGAAGTACATCCCGTTCCCTTGGAAGTCGCTTTCGATGGGCTGTATGTACGCGACAAGCAGGTAGTGGAGATGTCGATAGACGATGTAGCGCCTTTGTCCTTCACTGGTACAGGAGTTGTCCTGAAAGGTTATGTGGCTGGTGGCCTGCCTTCCGACTATGTGGCCGAAATGGAGGTTTATATGGATGGGAAACTTTATGAAACGACGAACTTACCTTTGGATGTTAATCAGAGAAAGTGTGAGCTGTTTTTTTGTTACGACTGTGTGTCCGAGGCACATACATTATCATTTAAATGGAAAAACCCGATACCTAGCGGGAAGATATGGATAACAGAGATAATAACTTATGACACAAAATAGATAAAAGTTTATTATGAAGAGATATATGATATTTGTTGCTTTCATGCTTCTTTTTAGTTTAGATTCGTGGACACAAAATACTTCAATATTGCCGGTCAAGGGAACTTGGATAAATTTGGTATATCAGGATGTCAGAAATAAGTATACTAACCCGGTTCACATAGATAATACCAATCCTGAGCTATGGAGACAGAAAGTGAAAGAACTGTCAGAGATGGGGATAGAATATCTTGTGTTCATGGCAGTGGCGAATGAAGGGAAAGCTTTTTACCCGTCGCGGCTGATGCCACCTGCTTATAACGAAGAGAATGAAAGCCCAGTAGATGCCATTATGGATGAGGCTGCTGATTTGGGTATGAAGGTGTTTTTGAGTACGGGATGGGCTAAAAATCAGGACGATAATTTGCGGGATCCGGCGATCAAGCAGCGGCAGAAAGACATCATGAAAGAGTTGGCTGCCCTTTACAAAGACAATGCAGCTTTTTATGGTTGGTACTTGCCTGTAGAAGACTGTTTATGCCCTATTTTGTCGGAAAATGCTGTGACTGCTGTCAATGACTTGAGCACTTGTGCCACGTCGCTTGTACCGGGGAAGAAGATAATGATTTCCCCTTATGGTATGGTAGATTCCGATTTTGATAACCCTGCTTATGCGCGTCAGTTAGCCAAGTTGAAAGTTGATATCATCGCTTACCAAGACGAGGTGGGATGTGTGCGTGAGCCGTTTCCTCTTTCTCGTTTGCGCCTCAACTGGAAGAAACTGCGAGCCATTCACGACAGACTTGATATTGCTCTTTGGGCCAACTGCGAGACATTTACTTGGGAGGAAGCTACCAATGACCGTGCTTCGGCCTTGATTCCAGCGGCATATCCCCGTTACTTGGCACAGCAAGTTGCAGCCTCTGCTGCCGGCGTGGAGAATATTATATCGTTTGTCGTATGTGGTTTGATTGATAAGCCAGCTTCTTCGTACCCGTTGGGGCAACCTATTTTTTCCAATAAGGCATATATGGATTATATGAGCTGGAAAAAGGGTGATGATTACTGGAATTTACTGGCTTTGTCTTTTAAGGGTGAACTACACAGTAACATTAAAGCTCAGACAGATGATTTGGTGTTGTCCAAATTGATGGACGAGGAGCAGGCTGAAGAGAACAGCCAAGATCCTCGTTGGATACAGTTTGAACCGGGAAAACATGAGATTGTTTTCAAACTTGAAGACAAAACGAAAATAAAGTACCTGATGGCCCGTTTTTTGAACTATGCTTCTAGTAACATAAAATTGCCCAAGATAATTGTGCTGTCGCTTTCCACAGATGGCGTGTCGTATAAACAGTTTTCTCGGGAAGAAATTGTGAATTATTCGAATGACAAACATGATGCTTGGATAGAAGGAATTCTATTTGAAGGAATAGGGAGGTGTCGGTATGTCAAACTGGAATTCGAGGCTCCATGGCGCGTGTATATGGATGAAATATTTTTGAACTAAAGGGATGAAAAGGTATGAAGAAATTGATAATTTTATGCTTGTTAGTATTTTTACTGTCGGTTTTCTCGTTTTCTTGGGCCCAGCAAAAGACGGTTTGGCTGGATGATGTATATCGGGCTTCTTTTTGCGTGCAAGACTGGGGGATGCCTCAGAAGAACCAAGCTGTAGTGTGGACACCCTCACCTTTGAGGGTTAATGGCGTGGTGTATGGACGTGGTGTGGGAGTACATTCCATTAGTCGTATGTTGTTCACTCTAAATAAGGCGGCTGTTTCCATATCGGGCATGGTAGGAGCTGATGATAATAATCCATTTGCTGGGAAACATCGTTATAAAATAATAGGTGACAGGAAAGTATTGTGGGAGAGTCCTGTAATGTGGAAGGGCATGCCAGTACAGCCGTTCCATGTGGATCTTACGGGAGTGGATAAGGTTTTGTTATTGGTGGAAGAGTGTGGGGATGGCATTATGTACGATCACGCAGATTGGCTGAATGTGAAGTTTCTCACAAATGGTGAAGTAACGGCTATTCCCGTATGGCCTGTCCCTCTCAAAAAGAAAAAATATGTTTTAACACCTCCGCCTCTCGACACACCTCGTATCAATAATCCTTTAGTGTACGGAGCAAGACCGGGAAATCCCTTTCAGATGGCAGTTATGGCGACAGGTAAGCGGCCTATGGTTTATTCTGCTCACGGTTTACCCAAGGGGTTGGAGATAGATAAATTCACAGGGTTCATTACTGGTATTTGCTATCAAAAAGGAGAGTTTAAAGTTCGGTTGGTAGCAGAGAATGAATTGGGTTGTGATGAGAAAGAAATGACATTACGGATAGGTAACAAGATTGCCTTGACTCCGCCAATGGGCTGGAACAGTTGGAATTGCTGGGGAGTGGATGTAGATGATACCAAAGTGCGGGATGCTGCACGTATGCTGCACGAAAAGTTGCAACCCTATGGTTGGACCTATGTCAATGTGGATGATGGGTGGCAGGCTGAAAAACGTTCTCTTGACGGAACACTTGAAGGAAACCGTAAATTTCCGGATATGAAAGCGTTGTCAGATTATGTACATTCTTTAGGACTGAAGTTCGGCATATATTCTTCACCGGGTCCCACTACTTGCGGCAATTTTCTTGGTAGTTACGGATATGAGGATATTGATGCACGGACGTGGTCTGATTGGGGGGTAGACTATTTAAAGTACGACCATTGTGGCTATATGGATGTGCAGAAGGACACTCAAGAGAAAACTATCCAAGCTCCGTATATTGTGATGCGTGACGCACTGGACAAAATGCAGCGCGATGTGGTGTTCTGCGTGGGATACGGGGCTCCCAATGTCTGGAATTGGGCTAAGGAGGCCGGAGGAGAATTGTGGCGAACGACCCGCGACATTACGGACGAATGGAACGTGGTAACTGCGATAGGTTGCTTCCAGGATGTTTGTGCCCAGGTTACAGCTCCTGGTTCATATAATGATCCAGATATGTTGGTGGTTGGTAAGTTAGGAAAAGCTTGGAGAAGTCAAATACAAGAATCTGCGTTGACGCCAGATGAGCAATATTCTCATATTTCTCTGTGGTGCATATTGTCTGCGCCACTATTGATAGGATGTGATTTGGACTCAATAGACGATTTTACGCTTGGGCTATTGACTAATAGTGAGGTACTGGCTGTAAATCAAGATCCTTTAGTTTATCCGGCTCATAAGATTATGACCGATAACGGACAAATTTGGTATAAAAGGCTATATGATGGCTCGTATGCTGTAGGACTGTTTCAAATTGACCCTTATTTTGTGTTATGGGAACAAGAAGAAGGTGAAGATATACAGTTGCGTGATTATACTATGCAATTGTGCTTTGATCAGATTGGAATTAATGGGCAGGCTCATGTCAGAGATTTATGGAGGCAGAAAGATCTAGGAGTATTTCATGATAATTTTTCTATAAATGTACCGTGGCATGGTGTTTCTTTTCTCAAAGTGACACCGATGACAAATTGATCAATATAGTTCTGACCTTTCTGTTCGTAAAGTTGAGGTTTATATGAAATAAATGGAGGTTGGTAGAAACACTCCGGCCCATCTCCAATTAAGGAAATGGGCCGGGGTGATTTGTATGGAGTAAATCTTTATTCAAACAGGCTCTTGAACTTGCGGAAGATTTTTTCTTTGATGGAAGCGTTGGGCTTGAAGTTGTCAGAGCTTTCCATTTCTTCCAGCGCTTTCTTTTCGTCCTTGCTCAGGGCTTCGGGCACGTAGATGCTGACGTTGACAAGCAGGTCGCCGGTGCCATAGCCGTTGACGCTGGGAAGTCCCTTGTTGCGCAGGCGGAGAACCTTGCCAGGCTGGGTACCCGGTTCGATCTTTACTTTCACCTTGCCGTCGATAGTGGGGATCTCTACGGCCCCTCCTAATGCTGCGGTAGGGAAGCTCAACAGGAGGTTGTAGATGAGGTCGTTCTCCTCGCGGATCAGTTCCTTGTCCGGTTCTTCTTCGATGAGGACCAGCAGATCGCCCGGCACGCCGTTGTGCTTGCCTGCGTTTCCTTTGCCGTTCATGGAGAGTTGCATGCCTTCGGCTACACCGGCCGGTATCTTGACCGTTACTACTTCTTCGCCATAGACGATACCTTCGCCCGCACACTCTTTACATTTATTCTTGATGACTTTACCTTCGCCGCCGCAGGTAGGGCAGGTGGTACGTGTCTGCATGGTGCCCAGGATGGTCTGCTGATTGCGAATGACGGAGCCGGAACCTTTACAGGTAGGACAGGTTTCGCTTCCTCCATTGCCTTCGGCACCGGTGCCGTGGCAGTGGGTACAGGTGACGTATTTTTTCAGTTTGAATTTCTTTTCTACACCAGTAGATATTTCTTTCAGGTTGAGCTTCACCTTGACGCGGAGGTCGGAACCACGGAAACGACGCTGCTGGGCGCCACCTCCTCCGCCAAAACCACCGAAACCGCCAAAGCCTCCTCCGTGTCCGCCGAAGATGTCGCCGAACATGGAGAAGATATCGTCCATGGACATGCCACCACTGAATCCGCCGAAGGGGCCTCCGTTGCCTGCCGCACCGCTCATGCCTGCAAAGCCGAACTGGTCGTAGCGGGCGCGTTTGTCAGGATTGCTCAACACGTCATAGGCTTCCGCTGCTTCCTTGAATTTCTCTTCCGCTTCCTTGTCGCCCGGGTTCTTGTCGGGGTGATATTGGATGGCTTTCTTGCGGTAGGCTTTCTTTATTTCGTCGGCCGATGCGTTCTTGTCTACTCCCAGTACCTCGTAGTAATCTCTTTTTTCCATAATTCAACTTGTCTCCTTATTCTCCGACTACCACTTTGGCATGACGGATTACCTTGTCGTTTAATGTATATCCAGTCTGGACACAGTCCAGGATTTTGCCTTTCAGTTCTTCTGCCGGAGCGGGGATGACAGCGATGGCTTCGTGGAAGTCGGTGTTGAGGGGCTGTTCCTTGGTCTCGATGACTTTCACTCCATTCTGTCCGAGAACGGTCATGAACTTGTTGTAGATCAGTTCGACACCTTCTCTGACGGCTGCTACGTCTTCGGCCGTTTCCATGTTCTTCAGCGCGCGTTCAAAGTCGTCCACAATGGGCAGGATGCTGCTGATGCTTTTTTCGCCTCCGTTCAGGATCAGTTCTGCTTTCTCCTTCATGGTGCGTTTGCGGTAATTGTCGAATTCGGCTGAAAGGCGCAGGTACTTGTCCTTCATATTGGCCAGCTCTTCCTGTGTCTTGGTCAGCTCGTCTACTTGCTCTGTTTCTTCAGTCCCGGCCTGTTCCTGTGTCTCGGCTGCCGTTTTTTCTGTTTCGCCCTGGTCTTGTTGTCCCGTATGGGCAGTGTGAGCTTTCAGCTCTTCTTCGTTCATGGTTTCTTTTTTCGGATCCATATCTATTTTTCTTTTTTGTTATTACTGCGGATGGACGGTCGGACGTATCCGGCGCGTCTTGTTACTTTTCTTTCCAGCAAAAACTTTGCCAAAATGTCTACTTTTTCAGAAAACGCCGCAAAGTTACGATTTTTATGTCACATTGGCAGTGTGGAAAGAAGACAATTGTGTATCTTTGCACCTCCGTTTTTAAGGTATTAGTAATAACAAGATAAAGATAATTCATGATTACAGTTTCTAATGTTTCGGTACAGTTTGGTAAAAGGGTGTTGTTCAACGATGTCAACCTGAAGTTTACCAGCGGCAATTGTTATGGTGTCATCGGTGCCAACGGTGCGGGCAAGTCCACTTTCCTCAAGACGATTTCCGGAGAGTTGGAGCCTACAACGGGGTCGATAACTTTGGGACCGGGCGAACGCCTGTCTGTACTTAGCCAGGACCACTTCAAGTGGGATGCTTATACGGTGATGGATACGGTGATGATGGGCCACACGGTGTTGTGGGACATCATGAAGCAACGTGAAGCCCTCTATGCCAAAGAAGATTTTACGGACGAGGACGGCATGAAGGTGTCCGAACTGGAAGAGAAGTTTGCCGAGCTGGACGGATGGAATGCCGAAAGCGACGCTGCATCTTTGCTGAGCGGCTTGGGCATTAAGGAAGACAAGCACTATGTGCAGATGAGCGAACTGAACAACAAGGAGAAGGTGCGTGTCATGCTGGCACAGGCTTTGTATGGAAATCCTGATAACCTGTTGCTGGACGAGCCGACCAACGACTTGGATATGGAGACGGTGACCTGGCTGGAGGAATACCTCTCGAACTTCGAACATACGGTGCTCGTTGTGAGCCACGACCGTCACTTCCTCGACTCGGTCTGTACGCATACCATCGATATCGATTATGGAAAAATCAACCTCTTCGCTGGTAACTACAGCTTCTGGTACGAATCGAGCCAGCTAGCCCTGCGCCAGCAACAGAACCAGAAGGCAAAGGCCGAGGAGAAGCGCAAAGAGCTGGAAGAGTTTATCCGCCGTTTCAGTGCCAATGTGGCTAAAAGCAAGCAGACGACGAGCCGCAAGAAGATGCTCGAGAAACTGAATGTGGAGGAAATCAAGCCTTCGTCGCGCAAATATCCTGGTATCATCTTTACGCCGGAACGCGAACCGGGCAATCAGATCTTGGAGGTTTCTGGCCTGACCAAGTCATTGGAAGACGGTACAGTGCTTTTCCGCGATGTGAATTTCAATGTGGAGAAAGGCGACAAGATTGTATTCCTGTCGCACGACCCACGTGCCATGACGGCTTTGTTCGAGATTATCAACGGCAATATGAAGCCTGATGCCGGACACTATAACTGGGGTGTGACCATCACGACGGCCTATCTGCCGTTGGACAACACGTCGTTTTTCAACACAGACCTGAACCTGGTCGACTGGCTCAGCCAGTTTGGTGAAGGAAATGAGGTCTATATGAAGAGCTTCCTGGGACGTATGCTTTTCTCGGGCGAGGAAGTACTGAAGAAAGCCAGTGTGCTGTCGGGAGGCGAGAAAATGCGTTGTATGATTGCCCGTATGCAGCTGCGCAATGCCAACTGTCTGATTTTGGATACGCCGACCAACCACCTCGACCTTGAGTCTATCCAGGCCTTCAACAACAACCTGAAGATTTACAAGGGAAATGTCCTGTTTGCGTCGCACGACCATGAGTTCATCCAAACGGTAGCCAACCGTATCATCGAGCTGACTCCGAACGGTATCATCGACAAGATGATGGAGTATGACGAATACATTACTTCGGATCACATTAAAGAACTGAGAGCACGCATGTATCAGAACTGATACTTGACAGACTGAGATAATAAAAGAGAGGCACGGACCGACAGACTTCTACGGAATAATCCGTATGGTTTCTGCGTGGTCCGTGCCTCTTTGTATAGGGGACAGGGGAAGGATCCTCTGTTACATCCTTTAATGTTTGGTCTGGTAAACTATTTTGTTTTCACTTTCCCCGAAAAGTTTGTCACCGAGGGTTGTAATTTTATTGCCGGTTGCCACTACGTGTCTCAGGTTGTCACATCCGATGAAGGCACCGTATTCAATGGCCGTTACTCCGGCCGGTAATATCAGTGAACCGGACAGGCGGGTACAGCCGCTGAACGCACGTTGGCCAATGGTTTGCAAGCCTTTGGGCAGAGTAACGTCCAGCATGTATTTCTTTTGCGTAAACGTATACTCGGGGATAGCGGTCGAAGTGCAGTTTTCCATATTGACAGAAACCAGATTGGGCATATAGTCGCGGAGCAGCTTGAAGTCAGCTTCGTCCATTTTGCCTTTGATGGTCAGGAAATTGACGTCACGTGGTTGAATGCCTTTACGCATGAGTTCACTGGCCAGACTGCTCATGGGGCCAATCTCTACGGAAACGATTGTAGGTTCTCCTTCGATGAAAGAGAAGTTTTCCCATCTTTCCTTGTTGCGATAGGAATCCGTACTTCCCAGCGGAACAAATATGGCTGTGATGCTGTCGGCCAATGCTTCGGGCAACAAGTTGGGAGCCTTTTTCTTTCTGACCTGACAAATCTTCAGGTTGGTGCACCCCTTGAAAGCGGCGTCTTCTATGTTCTTTGTCTTGTCCGACAGAATAACGCGTTCCAGCGTTTGTTTTCCCTGAAAACTTCCGTCGCTCAGTTTTTTGCAGAAGGCATAGGCCGGGATGCAGTTACCCGGGTAGACGTAGATACGGTCAGGGTAGGTGCCGTTCTTTCCCGTGTACATGCTTATGGTGGCATTCGATATGTCCAGCACTTTGAGGTTAGTGAATTCGTCTCGCAGATGGCGGAAGTCGATGGCGTTGAGTTTGCCCTGCAGGGTGAGGTGGGTGATCTGGTTGGCTTCATTTTCGGTCAGCAGTTCCACCAGTGTACCAGCTTTGGGTACATAGAAAGTTTTCTTTTTTTGGGCGTAAGCTCCTCCCCAGGTGATGCAGAGGCTAGCTGCAACAAGCAATATGTTTCTTAGTTTCATTTTCTTTCAATTTTAGGATTTTGTTTTCAAAGATACGGAAGATTTGTCGACAATGGATATCTTTTTTTCTTTTATTAGTATTTTTGCAGGCGTATTAGAGTGACTTTAAACAATACATTGTAAAATATGGAAATGAAAAGCAATACTTTATGGAGGTCTGCAGGCCGATTGGTGGCGGATATTGTGCTGTTTTATGTGATAGGGACGTTGATAACGATGTTTTTGTGCGTTCCTCTTTTCCTAATACAGAAAGCATTGGGGATAGAGATGCAGGAAGGCAGTTTGCCTTCTTTCTTCCTGGAAAGGTTGCTGATGCTGGTCGGTTATCTGAGTGCGGCAATATTAGTGCTACGTTGGCGCAAACTACCTTTATCGCTGCTGGGAATGTCTTTGAAAGGACGGGGAAAAGATTTGTTGGCTGGATTGGGGGTAGCGGTGTTGCTGTATGCCGTCGGGTTTGGTACATCGCTCCTCATGGGGACTGTTGAAATAGCGAGTGTACAGTGGGTACCTCGTGACTTGCTGGGAACATTGCTGTTCTTCCTGTTGGTAGCCGTTACGGAGGAGGTGATGCTGCGTGGCTTTGTGTTGGGAAGAATGCTTTCGGCAGGTATGAATCGTTTTGTGGCGCTGTTCTTGTCGTCGGCTCTTTTCTCAGCCATGCATTTGTTCAATCCCAATTTTGCACTCTTGCCGTTTGTCAACATCCTGCTGGCAGGTTGTCTGCTGGGAGCATCCTTCCTGTATACACGTAACTTGTGTTTTCCCGTCGTGCTGCACTGGTTCTGGAACTGGCTGCAAGGCCCCGTGCTGGGTTATGAGGTTAGCGGAATGGACAGCGGCGAAACTTTGCTGACCCTCCGTTTGACGGGCAGTGACTTGCTGACAGGAGGCAGTTTCGGTTTCGAAGGCTCGCTGCTTTGCACCGTTCTGCTTGTTGTCGGTACACTGGCCATCGTCGCTTATTATGAACGGCGCGGCAGGAAGGAAGCTTAGAGTCCTTCCTGCGATACGCCGCGCAGGGTCAGTTGAATGCGCTTACGTTCGGTGTCAATGCCCAGTACGCGTACCCTGACGTGCTGATGGATGGACACTACTTCGTTGGGATCACTGATGTAGCGGTCGGCCAACTGGGAGAGGTGTATCAGGCCGTTTTCCTTGATGCCGATGTCCACGAAGGCCCCGAAGTTGGTGATGTTGCCCACGATGCCGGGCAGTTCCATGCCTTCGCGCAGATCGTCCAGCGTACGGACGTTCGGATCGAATTCGAACACCTTGATAGGGCCTCGTGGGTCGCGTCCGGGCTTGTCCAGTTCCTGAAGGATATCTTTGAGGGTGGGCATGCCGACAGTGTCCGTCAGGTAGCGTTCGGGCTGGATGCGTAGGCGCAGCTGCTTGTCGGCTATCAGTTCGCTGACGGTGCAGCCCAGGTCTTGGGCCATTTGCTCCACGATGCCGTAGCTTTCAGGATGGACGGCCGTGTTGTCCAACGGGTTCTTGGCATCGGGAATGCGCAGGAAGCCGGCACACTGTTCAAAAGCTTTGGCGCCCATGCGGGGCACCTTCAGCAGGTCGCGGCGCGAAGCAAAGGGCCCATGCTCGGCACGGTAGCTGACGATGTTTTGCGCCAGCTGTGGTCCGAGGCCCGATATGTAGGTCAGCAGGTGGCTGCTGGCTGTATTCAGATTAACCCCCACCAGATTCACACAACTTTCTACTGTCTGGTCAAGCGATTTCTTTAGTTTCGTCTGGTCTACATCGTGCTGATACTGGCCCACGCCGATGGACTTCGGGTCTATCTTTACCAGTTCGGCCAGTGGATCCATGAGGCGGCGGGCGATAGAGACCGCACCACGAACGGTGACGTCGTAGTCGGGAAATTCTTCACGGGCCAGCTTGGAGGCCGAATAGATGGAAGCTCCCTGCTCGCTGACAACAAAGATTTGCATGTCGCGGTCGAAACGCAAGTGCTTCAGGAAGTCTTCCGTCTCACGGCTGGCCGTACCGTTGCCGATGGCCATGGCTTCGATGCGGTAAGCTTCCACCATCTTTTGTATCTTCTGTGCCGCTTCTTTAGGCTTGCTGACGGGCGGGTGAGGGTAGATGTTCTCGTTGTGAAGCAGGTTGCCCTGAGCATCGAGACATACCACTTTGCAACCTGTACGGAAGCCGGGATCGATACCCATGACACGCTTTTGTCCCAGCGGGGAGGCCAGGAGAAGCTGGCGCAGGTTGGCGGCAAAGACGCGGATGGCTTCGTCGTCGGCCTGTTCCTTGCTGCTGGCGGCAAATTCGGTTTCGATAGAAGGCTTCAGCAGGCGTTTATAGGCATCTTGTACGGCTTCGGCCACGTAGCGGCTGCAAGCATTGTTGCCCCGTACGTACTGACGTTCGAGGCGCTCCAGGCAGGTGTCGTCCTCGTCGGGGGCGATGCTCACCTTGAGCACGCCTTCCGCCTCGGCACGGCGCATGGCCAGTAGGCGGTGGGAACTGCAGCGCTTCAATGGGTCGGCCACGTCGAAGTAGTCGCGGTAGTTGGCTGCTTCGGCTTCTTTCCCCTTCACCACGCGGGCGGTGATGACGGCACGACGGTCGAAGGTTGTGCGGACGGTCTGTCGCGAGCGTTCGTCTTCGCTCACCTGTTCGGCTATGATGTCACAGGCTCCTTTCAGGGCTTCTTCTACGCTCTTCACGTCGCCCTTGATGTAACTCTTTGCCTGTCGGTCGGGAGCCGGGTCCTTTTGTAGCATCAGTAGGGTGGCCAGTGGCGTGAGGCCTTTCTGTCGGGCCATTTCGGCACGAGTCTTTCGTTTGGGCTTGTAGGGCAGGTAGAGGTCTTCCAGCTCGGTGTTGTCCCAGGTGCTTTCGATACGTTGCTTCAATGCGTCGGTCAGCTTACCCTGCGCTTCGATGGTCGTCAGGATGGTTTCCTTTCGGCGTTCCGTTTCTTTCAGTTTCTCGTAGCGGTCGCAGATGCTTTCTATCTGTACCTCGTCCAGTCCGCCGGTAGCTTCCTTGCGGTAGCGGCTGATGAAGGGGATGGTGGCTCCGTCGTCCAGCAGGACGAGGGTTTGGCGCACCTGCTTGTCTGTCAGTCCAAGCGAGGTGGCTATCAGGTGGGGGAACAGGTCGTTCATATCAGTGGATGTCTTTTTTTAATAAAATGATTGGTGGGCAAAGATAGTTCAAACGTAGAGAAGCACAAAAAGAAAACAGTGTTTTCGGCGGCACATTGCACTGTTTTCCCTGTGCGAAACCAGCCATTTCCTGCTCGAAAGGCTGAAGACTGCTGAAGGTTAAAATTTGTAGTGAAAGTATTTGATAGGCTTAATTTTATATGATTTTTTGGGAAATGGATGGAAAAATCCTACCTTAGCCTCGTAGATAAGCATTTTCTCGTTTAGGAGTATATCAAAAGCTTTTTATGGATAAGATATTGGAATTTGAAGGACTGGATGCAGCACTGTATCCATGTGTCGGTCCTTTGGTAATGGATCCTGCTGTCTTGAAGCAAAACTATAATTTCCCTTTCCGCACCACTCAGGCTTACCGTTGGTTTGTCGCTGTGAATGGGGAAGAGGTGGTCGGCTTTATTCCGGTAGAGCGTCGGAAGAGCGGTTGGATCATGAACAATTACTATATCAAGGGACGTGACGAAACGGTGTTGGAAACTTTGTTGCAAAGGGTCATGGCTGTTGCGGCAGAAGAGAAGCGCACGTTGGCGGCCATCAGCTTTCTGGAAGATCGGGATGTCTTTCGTCGACTGGGATTCGAGGAAGTGAATGTGTGGAAGCGCTATGTGAAAATGGTAAAGAACGGATAATACGGAGGGAATATGGGAAGTAGTACATGTGGAAAGAACGTATATGAATTGGCACAAGAACGCCTGAAGATTGTCTTTGAGGATTTTGACAACGTCTGTGTGTCGTTTTCGGGTGGAAAGGACAGTGGTGTCTTGCTCAACCTTTGTATCGACTATATTCGTCGGAACAATCTGAAGCGAAAGCTCTGTGTATTCCATATCGACTACGAGATTCAGTATTCGGTGACCATCGATTATGTGAATCGCATGCTGGAGGCCAACAAGGACATTCTGGATGTTTACCGCATCTGTGTCCCTGTCAAGGTTTCCACCTGTACGTCTATGTATCAGGCCTTCTGGCGTCCCTGGGACGATGAAATGAAAGATTTGTGGGTGCGTCAGAAGCCTCCCGGCTGCTATAACAAGGAAGATTTCGAATTCTATAATGAGAATATGTGGGACTACGAGTTTCAGATGCACTTTGCCCAATGGCTTCATGAACGGAAAAAGGCTACGCGTTCCTGTTACATGATCGGCATTCGGACACAGGAAAGTTTCAGCCGTTGGCGTTGCATTCACCTGGCCCGCAAGTATCAGATGTACCACACCTATCGCTGGACCTCCAAGATCGGCATCGATATCTTCAATGCCTATCCCATTTTTGACTGGAAGACGACCGATATCTGGGTGGCTAACGGAAAATTCCGTTTCGACTACAACAAGCTTTACGACCTTTATTATAAGGCCGGAATCAACATCGAACGCCAGCGTGTGGCCAGTCCTTTCCTGGGTGAAGCGCAGGAAAGCCTCAGGCTCTATCAGGTCATCGATCCCAATACATGGGGCAAGATGATCTGTCGCGTGAACGGTGTGCAATTCGCAGGCATCTACGGCAACACACGGGCCATGGGGACAGGTCATAAGGTCAATCTTCCCAAAGGACATACCTGGAAGTCGTACATGCAGTTCTTGCTTTCCACGCTTCCCGAGCCTACCCGCCGCAATTACCTGAACAAGCTGACGGTCAGCATCGAGTTCTGGAGGAAGAAAGGAGGTTGCCTGAGCGATGAAACCATCCAGAAACTCCGCGATCTGAATATCCCCATCGAGGTGGGAGGAAAGTCCAATTACAAGACTCGGAAAAAGCCGGTTCGCATGGAGTATCTGGACGATATCAACATCCGTGAGTTCCGTGAGATTCCTACCTACAAGCGGGTATGTATCTGCATACTCAAGAATGATCATATCTGCAAATACATGGGCTTTTCCATCAACAAGGAAGATGCTTACAAGAGAGACAAAATAATGGAAGAATTTAAAAATATGATGCTATGAGTGACGAATATATGAGTCCTGTCTATGCCGTCAAGGCCGTTCCGGTAGAGAAAGTGGAGGCCAACAATTACAATCCCAACGTCGTGGCTCCGCCTGAGATGAAGCTGCTCGAACTTTCTATCTGGGAAGACGGATTTACCATGCCCTGTGTGTGCTATTATGACTCCGAACGGGACGTTTACATCATTGTGGACGGTTTCCACCGCTATCAGGTACTGAAGACGTCCAAGCGCATTTATGAGCGCGAGAAGGGGTTGCTTCCCGTGGTAGTCATCGACAAGGATATGTCCAACCGAATGGCTTCCACCATCCGCCACAATCGTGCCCGTGGTACCCACAACATCGAACTGATGTCCGATATTGTGGCCGAGCTCGACCGTATCGGCATGACGGATGAATGGATTATGAAGAACATCGGTATGGACCGCGACGAAGTGCTCCGCCTGAAGCAGATTTCCGGTCTTGCGGCTCTCTTTGCCGACAAGGATTTCAGCATTCCCGGTAAGATCGAAACCGAGGAACAGGCCAGCATGGCCGACTACAATTTTTCGGAAGATTGACGTTCTTTATCGCCTGCACAGACGCCTGAAGTCACAGTATTCACACTGCCGTGTCTGTTCTGTCTGATCGAATGGCGTATGCAGGCTGAATATTTCTTCCAGTAGTTGCTGAAGCCTTTCGCGGAATTCATCTTCGTAGAAGCTGAAGTTGTTCACGGGCTGTTTCGGTTGGCGTGCCGCTCCCATTTCGATGACCGGTGAGTAAGTGTCCTGCGCAGCCCGGTGGATGTAGAGCAGGGCAGGGGCCACTTTTTTCGCCTGTTTGCGGCAAAGGATGGCTGCATACAGGAATGTCTGGAAAATGTAGTTGGGTCTTCCCTCTGCCGGAGTGAACAGTTGGGCTATGTTTTCCGGTGTCTTGGGCGCTCCTCCCGTCTTGTAGTCCACGATGCGCAGGGTGTCGTCCTTGCTGTCCATGCGGTCGATGGTTCCACCGATCTGTATCTTCAGTTTTCCGGCCGGTGTGTCTATTTCCATCACCTCTTTCACCTCCTGTTCCATGCCTTCCATGCTGAAGGGGGCATAGTTCAGGTCGTTGCGCAGCAACTGTCTCAGGTACGAGGCAATCACCCGTGCGTGTATCAGTTGCGTACCGTTGTATTCCGGTTGTTCCTCTTCCGGTACGTGGAAGAATTCTTCCTTGAATGCCCGGTCCACGTATCCCTGTAGTTTCACTTCATTCTTCAGCAGCCGTTCCAGGTCTTCTTTGCGGATTTCCTTTCCGTGTTCCGTCAGTTCGGTGTACACCAGTTCTGCCGAACGGTGGAAGATGGTGCCGAACAGGGCCGAGTCTATCTCCGCCGTTACCTCTTCGGGCAGTTTCAGCCCTGCTACATAACGGTAGTAGAAGCGCAGCCGACAGTCCAGGTACGTATTCAGTGCCGAGGGCGAGAAGAAAGCTTTCGGATGCTTTTCCACGTTGTATCGTTGACACATCCGTTCCACCATTTCTTCTGTCTTTTCCACACGGATCGTTCGTTCTGCCTGGGGCGATTGTCCAGCTTCCAGATACTCCCGTCGGATTTCATGCGGCCATTCCACCAGAAACTGTAGCATGAAGCGCGACATCTCTCCCCGGTTCAGTCCGTCGGTCGATGTGTTGTACATCAGCGTCACGTTCTCCGCCCGTTGCATCAGGCGGTAGAAGTAATAGGCATACACGGCATTCTTGTGTTCGATGGTTGTCATGCCGAATGCCTTGCGCAGGTTGTAGGGGATGAACGACGATTCGCCTCCCGCCTTGGGCAGTTGTCCTTCGTTGAGCGACAGCACAATCAGGTTTTTGAAGTCCAGGTTTCTCGTTTCCAGTACGCCCATCACCTGCATGCCGATAGCCGGTTCGCCGTGGAAAGGAATGTTGGCTGCCGTCAGCAGGCGGTTCATCAGCCGTTTCAGGGTACCTGTCCGCACTCCTTCCAGCTCACCCGTCTCCAGCAGATTCAGCAGGCGGTTCACGAGGGTATAGCTTTTGAAGAGTGATTCCCGGTACAGTTGTCCGAAGATGTCTTTTCCTTCCTCTTCCGGCTCGTTCCGATACAGGGCCGATACGTCTTTGATCCGTTCCGTCAGCCAGGTACAGAGGGCTTTCTGTCCGTTCTGCGGAGTGAATACCTGTTCCAGGAACGCGTCTACTTTCAGTTCCGAGGGCAGGGGATAGAAGCGGTTGTCTTTGGTCAGTCTCCGTTCCAGCTTTTCGGCTTCGGCCGACAACTGTCTGACGTACGGATGCTTCAGTACCGCCATCACCGCTTCGTAGACGTAGCGTCCGCTGTCTGCCCGGTAGCCGTCGGTCTGGAGTTCCGTCAGGGCGTTGATGTAGCTGTACACCGGTGTCTGTGCCAGGGGGAAACCCATGGTGATGTTTACGTCCTTCACTTCTTCGGGCAGGGTGTGAAGCACGGGCACAAGCATAGCCTCGTTGCACAGCACCACGGCATTCTCCTTCTGTTGTGCTCCCTCCGGCAGTTTCAGTCCCTTCATCCATTGGGGCAGGAAGCGTGCCTGTGCGTTTTCCGTAGGTGCCGAGAGGAAACGTATCTGCTTGGGCCGGCTCATTACGTCCAGACAGCTTTCTGGCAGCTGGTTCGGAAACAGTTTCAGGTTGCGCAGGATAAACTCGCCGGCTTCGTGCTTGTAGGGCGGATTGGCTTCGGACGGACGTCGGGTGTAGAACACGTCGTAGTCCCAGTAGAACCAGGCCTTTCCAGCCTCTTGCAGGCGCAGGAAGAACGCCTGTTCCACCCGGTTCAGTACGTTGAAGCCTACGAACACATAGCGGTCGTAGTCCAGCCGTTGCGTGTCCAGTTCTTCCATCACCTGACGGTACATCATGCCCTCGTAGGCAATGCCCAGCTCCGCCAGCCGTTTGCGGTAGTGCCGGTAGATGTCTCCCAGCTTGTCCCACAGGCTGATGAATTTCTCCTTCAGTTCCGTCCGCTTCTCGATGGAGAAGTTTCGGAAGAATTCCTGTATTGCCTCCTCCTGTTCCTGACTCAGGTAGTCGGGGATGTCCATGATGTTCTTCAGATCCTGCAGGTTACCGAAGAGCCGGTCTGCGTCCACTAGGTTCTTGTCTACGTCGTCAAAGTCACTGATCAGCAGTTCCCCCCAGAAATAGAAGTCGTCCAGTGTCTCTTCGCTTTTCGTTTCTTCGCGGAACACCCAGTAGAGTTCACACACCAGCCGGATGGGATCTCCCGCTTTCCAGGGTGACAGTTGGCGGAACAGGTCGCTGATGCTCACGTAGGTTGGCGACCACAGCGGACGGTCGCTTTGTGCGGCCAGCTGTTCGTTGAAGAACAGGCTTGCTCTTTTGTTCGGGAAGACGACCACCGTCCGGCTCAAGTCGTTTCCTGTTTTCTTATATAGGTCCTGTGCAACCAGTTGCAGAAATGTTTCCATAATATGAATTGATAATTGAAAATGGAAAATTGAGAATTAATCCCTCACACCTTCTCTGTCCTTCCTTCCGTCACATACCACAGATATCCTTCCATCTGTTTCGTGTCATATCCCATGCGCGTCAGCAGCTGCATGTAGTCTTTCACCTGACGGTTGTATTTTTTGCTGGGCTTTCCGAATTTGAAGTCCACCACCACCATCCGTCCGTCTTTCATCATCACGCGGTCCGGACGTCGGGTCCTCAGCTCCCCGTTTTCCTTCCAGATGATGTCACATTCGTTGAACAGCCTCCATGTCCCGTCGTACCATTCCTTCACCTGTGGCAGTTCGAAAGCCTGTTTCGTCAGTTCCCTGATTTCGTCTTCCGTTTCCTGCCGTCCTATTACGCCTTCGAACACCAGCCTGCTGATGGCATCCTCGATGTCCGCTTCCGTCCGTATGGCCGAGAACAGGGTATGCAGCAGTCGTCCGCGGTTGATGAAGCGCTGTTCCGACTCCTCTTCGTCCACGCCCGCTATGAAGTCTGCCGAACGGTTGGACTGCCTGAACTCTATTTCGTGTTTCAGGCTTTCCATGGCTACCGGCCTTTTCGTAGCTTTTTGTGCCAGCCGGTTAGCAGTCTTTTTTTCTTCTTTTTCTTCCGAGGCACACAAGGCTCCCCGTTCATACCGTCCGTCCTCTTCGTCCCATGTGCCGTGTCCTCCTTCGGCCAGGCGGGGTAGGGCATAGCCCAGCAGTTCCGCCATGGTTCCCCGTTGTCCCTTCCGGCTCCACACCAGCAGGTTCTTTCCCGCACGCGTAAAGGCCACGTACAGCAGGTTCAGGTTGTCCACCCACAGCTGCAGCCGCTCTTCCAGATAATCTTCCCGATACACCGATTCTGCCATCAGGGGCGAATAGTTCACCGGTACCAGTCCCAGTCCGTTGTAGGGCTTCTCTTTCGGCGAGCACCACACTAGCTGGTTGTTCGTCTCGTTTTCCGTTTTCCAGTCGCAGAAGGGGATCAGCACCGTGTGGAATTCCAGTCCTTTCGACTTGTGGATAGACAAGATGCGGATGCCTTCCAGCTCTCCGCTCGGGATGGTCTTCATGCACAGTTTCTCGTCCCAGTAGTGCAGAAATCCGTCCAGGTCCGACGAGTGGTTCTGCAGGTAGTCCGTCACCGCATCGAAGAAGGCAAAGAGATAAGCGTCCTGCTTCTCCAGCCGTTTCACTTCCAGCAGGCCGAACAGCTCCTCCAGCAGTTCGTACAGGGGCATCAGCCTCAGTTCTTCCCGCCGTGTGGTCAGTCCTTCCGGCAGCAGTTTTTCCATGTCTCCGGCCAGCAGATTGTCCGTATTTCCTTCCTGCTCCTTCACCCCCGTACGGTAGTTCATCACCAGCGAAGCCAGTGCCACCCCGTCCGTCGCGTCCGACAGGTAGCGCAGGGCGTCCACCAGCATGCACACCGCTTGCGAGGCGTCCAGCCGGAATGCCTCGTCCGATACGACCGGCACCTTCAGTTCCCGGTCGAAGTAGTCTGCAATCGGTGCAATGTTTTTGTTCTTGCGCACCAGGATAGCCATGTCGTTCAGTTTCACACCTTCGGCCAGCAGTTCCTCCACCGCTTCGCCCAGTGCTTGCAAGGTAGCTTCCGTGTAGTCCCTTTCCTCGTCCGGTTCCAGAAATTCCACCCGCACGTATCCCCGTGCCTTCTCCTTGGCCGACTCCTGTTCCACGTCCTCGTACGCTTCCTTCAGCTCCCTGCATTCCGTTTTCAGTTCAGCCAGGTGCAGGCTGTTCAGGTAGTCCACCACCTCTCTGAATACCAGGTTGTTGAAGTCCGTCACGTTTGCCTCGCTTCGTCGGTTCACTTTCAGAGTCTCCAGTCGGATAGGGAAGTGTCCCAGGCTTTTCTTCAGTCCGTTCAGGATTCTCCAGTCGCCGTTTCGCCAGCGGTAGATCGACTGTTTCACGTCGCCCACGATGAGGCTGTCTTCCCCCTGGGCCAGTCCTTCCAGCAACAGCAGGCGGAAGTTATCCCATTGCATCCGGCTCGTGTCCTGGAATTCGTCGATCATCACGTTCCGGATGCTGGCTCCTATCTTTTCGAAGACGAACGACGAGTCTCCCTCTCTCACCAGCCGGTGCAGCAGGGCGTTCGTGTCCGACAGCAGGAAGCGGTTCTGCTCCCTGTTCAGCGTCTTCACCTCCTCGTCTATGTGGTTCAGCAGTTGCAGTTTGTTCAGGTGCTGGCGTGTCAGGCGGCAGCTGTTCACCGTCCGACACCGTTGCGGCCTCATGCGTTCCGCTTCCTGCAGCAGCGGCATCAGGCTGCGTTCCGCCAGTGCCGTGATTTCTTTCCGTTGCTTCGACGACTTCGTGCTCCAGTTGTCCGCGTTGGCCAGACATCCCTGTAGCGTTGCGTTCACCACGTCCTTGTCGCTCAGTCGTCCGTCCCTCAATTTGCGGAAGTAGCTCCCGATGCCTCTCGAGCCGTTCTTCAGGTCTTCCGGAGCCAGTCCGTATCCCTCCAGCTCTCCTTCAAACTGGTCGTTGAAGGCCTTCATCTGCTCCAGCGCTTCCGTTTCCAGCTCCTTCAGCGCCTCCTTGTACAGCTTCATCAGCTGCGGCTCCTTCAGGCATTCTCTCAGCAGTCCGCCTTTCTCCAGGTAGCTTTCGTCGAAGATGTTCCGTCCGAAGCTCTTTATTTCGTCCGATACGTTCCATCGCTTGTCGTCCGCGATGCGTTCGTTGATGTAGTCCAGCAGCCAACCCATGACTGGAGCGTCCGGCGTCAGTTTCTCTATCAGGCTGTCTACCGCTTCGTCCAGCACCTCCGTGTTGTTCAGTTCGATGTTCAGGTTGGGAGTCAGTTCCAGTTCCCTTGCCAGGTTTCTCATCACCGACTGGAAGAACGAGTCGATCGTCTCCACCCGGAAGCGGCTGTAGTCATGCAGCATGTACTGCAGGGCCATGCCGGCCCTTTTCCTCAGCTCCTCCGTGTCCATGTCTTCCTTCAGGTCCTCCCGGATGCGGTTCAGATACGCTTCCGAGTCCCGGTCTCCCTTCCAGATGCCGTACAGCTGCTGCACGATGCGTTCCTTCATCTCCGCCGTAGCCTTGTTCGTGAAGGTCACCGCCAGAATCTGCCGGTACGCCCTGGGGTTCTCAATCAGGTGCTTGATATATTCTACGGCCAGTGTAAACGTCTTTCCCGACCCTGCCGATGCTTTGTAGACCAGTAGCTCCATATACTCAGTCCCTATTAAACAGGTCCCTCGTATACACCTTTCCTCTCACGTCGTCCAGACATGCGTCGTATCGGTTCGCAATGATGGCGTTCGATTGCCGTTTGAAGGCTTCCAGATCGTTCACCACCACCGATCCGAAGAACGTCGTCCCGTTCTCCAGCGTCGGTTCGTAGATGATCACCGTCGCTCCTTTCGCCTTGATGCGCTTCATCACTCCCTGGATCGAGCTTTGCCGGAAGTTGTCGCTGTTCGATTTCATGGTCAGTCGGTACACCCCGATCGTACACGTCCGTTCCTCTGCCGGGTTATAGTCCCCCCGGTTGTAGTAGTCGTAATACCCCGCCTTGTGCAGCACCTGGTCCGCGATGAAGTCCTTGCGTGTCCGGTTGCTTTCCACGATGGCGTGTATCAGGTTCTCCGGCACGTCCCGATAGTTGGCCAGCAGTTGCTTCGTGTCCTTTGGCAGGCAGTATCCCCCGTAGCCGAAGCTCGGGTTGTTATAGTGCGTTCCGATGCGTGGATCCAGGCAGATGCCGTCGATGATGGCCTTCGTGTCCAGTCCCTTCACCTCCGCATACGTGTCCAGCTCGTTGAAGTAGCTCACGCGCAGGGCCAGGTACGTGTTGGCGAACAGCTTTACTGCCTCCGCCTCCTTCAGGCCCATGAACAGCGTGTCCACGTTCTCCTTGATGGCACCTTCCTGCAGCAGGGATGCAAACTCCCGTGCCTTCTCCTCCAGGTTCTTGCCGGCAATGGTGCGGATGGCCTCGTTCTCCTCGTCCAGTCCCTCGATCAGCTTCGGATAGCCCACGATGATGCGGCTCGGATACAGGTTGTCATACAGCGCCTTGCTCTCCCTGAGGAATTCCGGCGAGAACAGCAGGTTGAACGTCTTTCCCTGTAGGGCAGGGGAGTTCTTGAACACCCGTGCATATTTCACGTACAGGCTCCGGCAGTATCCCACCGGAATCGTACTCTTGATCACCATCGTCGCGTCCGGGTTCACCTCCAGCACCAGGTCTATCACCTCTTCCACGTGGCTTGTGTCGAAGTAGTTCTTCACCGGGTCATAGTTCGTCGGAGCCGCTATCACCACGAAGTCCGCGTCCCGGTAAGCCTCACGTCCGTCCAGCGTAGCCGTCAGGTTCAGTTCCTTTTCCGCCAGATACTTCTCGATATACTCGTCCTGTATCGGGCTGATCCGTTTGTTTATCTTCTCCACCTTTTCCGGAATCACGTCCACCGTCTTCACCTGGTGATGCTGTGCCAGCAGCGTTGCGATCGACAGTCCCACGTAGCCCGTTCCGGCCACGGCTATTCTATAGTCTTTCATCTTTCCCATGATTGTTATCTTTTTCATCTTACAAAATTAATTCTTATCTCTGTACATTCTGGATAAGAAAATCTTTCAGCGGTTGTAGCGCAATAGCTTCGAGATTCCAGTATTGTGAATTGTCAAAAAGCCATTGCCCGCTTCCCAATTTATTCCGTTGTGTATTGCTCAATGCTTTTTGCGCACTGATGTAAGTAAATAGTTTCCCTTTCAGATTAGGAGCCACATAATTGTCTCCCAGACAAATTTCATAGTCATGATAGCAGTCCAGGAAAATAGCATGTGTTTCTTTTTGTATGAGTTCCTCCAGTAGATTTTCAAAAATTCCATCTCTATGATTATCCGGGAATAGGAAGATTCCTGTTACTTCCATATGGTTACCTTCCGCTTCTTTTGTGATACGTTCCTTTGTAGCGGTATGTCCACATCCTGTTTCCGGTGTATCAGCATCGAAAATAATTAGGTTGTTTCCTCCTTCCAACGAGTTTTCACGGAATTTGTTGGCAGCTTTGGTCAGGTTGCTTTTGCCGTCGACACAGATGATTTCATATTGTGTTTCTGTAAAGCCAAGATATTTCAGTAGCGTATCAAGAAACACATATTCCGAAGTCCTGTTATATTTTGCTTCAATAAATATCCGTGTCATTTCAACGTACCTCCATTTCTTGGTTGATTGCATACGTCAGTTCTTGCGAGCTGTAGCGTAACGTTGCCAGTTCGTCATTTTCTTTACGTATCAGTTTGTAGGCGGCGACGGGTTGTGCTTCGTCGCTTTTGCTGATGGTCTGTACCAGTGATTTTACCAGGTCCAGACTATGCGTCGATGCAAAAAGTTGAGTATGATGTTTGCGACACGTGTACAAGATAGCTTTCCAAAGTTGTGGCATAATGGAAAAGTGCAGTCCGTTGTCCAGTTCGTCAATGAGCAATACTCCATTGCGGCATTTATAGATAGAGAGGATGATGGCCAGCACTTTTCGCACACCGTCGCCCAGTACGTTGATGGGGAGTCGTGTAGGTAATCCTATGTCTACCATGACTTTGTTTCCTACCAGTTGTAGGTCCGTAATTCGTGGTTCTACGATGCGCAATGCTTCGAGTACGTCTGCTTCTTGTTTGTTTTTGATGATTTCCGTCAGTTTCTCTGCAACGTTGATTTGCATGTGGTTCGAAGGGATATATTCAGCATAGAGTTCCTCCTTGTACACTTTGTCCGAAGTGACTTTTCCTTGATTTTCTTCGGTCACAATTAATTCCGAATGATATTTTTTTTCTGATCCTGTCGAAAAGTTGATTTTCAATCCATAGTGTTTGCCGACGGTTTCCGACGAAACCTGTTTCAGTTGTTCGAGAGGAATATTTTTGCTGTACGACTCTATCATCTGTATGGATACCTGTCGGTTTTGCTCCCCTTGGCTGCTTAATGTAATGATATTCTCTGGGATTGCCTGATAAAACTCCACTTTCAGGTCGGCTTCTTCCAGTGAATTAAGAGCCCTCATATTGTTGGCCATAATGGGTAGAGTGGGGTTGTCCGGTCCCGACAGGATAAGGATAGCTTCCAATAGAGATGACTTTCCGCAGTTGTTTTTACCGAATAAGAGGTTGACCAATTCCAAATCATGAAGTTTGCATTGGCGTATCCCTCTATAGTTTTCTGCCGAGAAATCAGTATAAATCATATATGTTTTTACTTTTAATAAAATAAATCAATCCTATATGGAGCAAAGATAGTGAAAGGCGAGCGGAGAACAAAATATTGAAACTTGTTTCGAATATTTTTTCTCCCGGGCCGTATCCTATCTTATCTAAAGATAGCGAAAGGTGAGAGGAGAAGCAAATGAAAATAAAATTTTCAATATGATTATGCCGAACCGTATCATATGTCTGTTATAAGTTTCATTGAACGTGTGGCTAAAGGTACGGACTTTTACGGGATAGCCACCGCTTTTTGGCAAAGAATTTATGCCCTTGCGGAAAAAACTCCCGAAAATAGAAACTCCCAACAAACCTTTTACAGTCTGCCGGGAGTTCCCTGTTTTCATAACTTGAATTTTATTCTTCTTTCTTGTCCAGTGCCTCGAAGCAAGAATTCTTGCTGATAAATTCCGGTACCAGGTCTTTCATGGCCGCTACGATTTTCATCTGGTCGTACGAGTAGCTCACGTCTATCAGGTGCTGTATGCGGTCTTTCACCTCGTCGTAGTCATATTCTCTCACCGTCGCTATCATGATTTTCTCGTGATAGGTAGGCTTCGTCAGCTCCTTCACGTTCAGCAGTTCCTCGTACAGCTTTTCTCCGTGGCGCAGGCCCGTGAACTCAATCTTCACGTCCGTACGTCCCGAAAGGCTGATCATGCGTTTGGCCAGGTCCACAATCTTCACCGGTTTGCCCATGTCGAAGATGTAGATTTCTCCGCCGTTGCCCATGCTTCCCGCTTCCAGTACCAGCCGGCAGGCTTCGGGGATGGTCATGAAGTAGCGGATGATGTCCGGATGCGTCACTGTCACCGGTCCTCCGCGTCTGATTTGGTCCTTGAAGCGTGGAATCACCGATCCGTTCGATCCCAGCACGTTTCCGAAGCGTGTAGTGATGAACTGTGTCACGTGTTCCCCTTCCTTCTGCAGTTTCTTCGCCAGACTCTGCACGTAGATTTCGCAGATACGTTTCGAACATCCCATCACGTTCGTCGGGTTCACCGCCTTGTCCGTCGAGATCATCACAAACTTCTCCGCCTTATATTTCACTGCCAGATCCGCCAGAATGCGCGTTCCTGCCACGTTCGTCTGGATAGATTCCGATACGTTGTCCTCCATCATCGGCACGTGCTTGTACGCCGCTGCGTGGAAGATGTATTGCGGTCTGAATTCCTTGAAGATAGCCTCCATACGTGTCTGGTTGGCGATGTCCGCCACGATGGTTTCAGCGTCCAGGTTACGCCATTTGTCCATCAGTTCCAGCCGGATGTCGTGTAGCGGCGTTTCTGCCTGGTCCACCAGTATCAGCTTGTATGGGTTGAACGTAGCCACCTGTCGCATGATTTCGCTGCCTATCGATCCTGCCGCTCCCGTTATCATTACCCGTTTCCCTTCCAGGTGCGAAGCCACCTTCCGTATGTCTATCTGTATCGGGTCCCTTTGCAGCAGGTCCTCTATCTGTATTTCCTTGATGTCCCCGCTTTCCAGTCCCCGTTGGTTCCATTCGCTCAGGGGAGGGGCTGTCAGCAGCTTGATGTTATGTTTCAGGAAGCGGTCCAGGTTCTCCTCCTTTTTCAGTTCGTTCCGTTTGGCGGGCGAAACGATAATCGTCTTCACTCCCTTCTGTGTCAGGATGTCAAACAGGTTTTCGTCGTTCGGGAATACCCGTACCCCCATGATCAACTTGTCATACAGGTCCGGTTCGTCAGCGATGAAGCCTCTCAGCCGGTATCGTTCTCTCATCGACACCCTCAGCGATTTCGCTATGTTCACACCAGCTTCCTTGGCGCCGTAGATGAAGATGTTTGTCTGCGACGAGCCTCCCGCCTTTATTGTTTCAAACATCATTTTCACGATCACCCTCGAGCTGGCCATCAGGGCAAAGTTGATGATGAACGCCATCAGTATCACGTTCACCGGAGCCAGTCTGATATCTGTTACCAGCGGAGCCACCATACATGCCAGAGCCACTGCCGTGTACGACACGAACAAGGCCACAAAGATTCGTGCGATATCCACGAACGACGACAGTCTCAATACGCTCGAATACGTGCGGAACATCTTGAAGAACACCAGGCTCACCACCATCGTTAGCCACATGGTTCTCCACATCGTGGCTGAGTCCAGCACCCGGCTGCTGAAGTCATATCGCAGCGCGTATGCCAGTAGGAGGGAGAGTCCTATCATCACCACGTCCATGGCCAGTATCATCCAGATGGGTAATACATTGACCGATAAATACCTTTTGACAAATTTTTTCATGATTATAGTTGTTTAGTTCTTGTTTTTGTTTACTGCAAGTTTGAAATATCGTTTCATAAATCCGATATAGACTATTGCCAGTATGACTATGCTTACGATCAGTACCAACCAGTGCTGTTGTGGAAATAGGATGAATGCACCTGCAATAATGGCCTGCACCACCATGTAGAGTGTACTTACCGCTACATGCGGCCACTTCAGCTCGTTAGCCAGCAGCTGGTAGGCATGCTTCCGGTGAGGTTGGAAAATGTTTTCTTTCAGCATCAGTCGGTGGACGATAGTCAGCACGCTATCCACTCCATACACAGCCAGCAGTCCTATGTAACTCAGATCTCCGGTCGTCAGTATCAGTTTGCCCAATGCAAAGAGAATGATGAAGGCGATGGATACCGAGCCTACATCTCCAGCAAAACATTTGGCTTTTTTTCGGAAATTGAACAGGCAAAACACACATACTCCCAGCAAACTTATATAGAGGAAATCCGGTTCTATGAATGTACTTATCCGGTTGTTGATAATCGCCAGTGTACCCAGTACCACCAGACTGTAACCGCCCGTAATACCGTTTATTCCGTCCATAAAGTTATACGCATTGATGATGCCCGTACAGACCACTAGTGCCACTATGATATACCACCACGGAAATTCCGTCAGCAATCCCAGTTGGTAGAACATCAGCAGCATGGCAGCGAAGTGACATAACAGTCGGATACGGTTGGGCACCGAATGTACATCGTCCATGAAGCTGATACCAGCGATGAGTGTCAGTCCTCCGATGAACCAAGGGTATTCCCAGCCACTGATGATAAAGTAGGCGAGGGCACCCAGATAAAAGATGATACCACCTCCTCGCAATGTGATGCGTGTATGGCTGCTTCGTTCGTTCGGCTTGTCTATGATGTTCAGCTTGTCCGCTATGCGGAAATATAGTAACTCTGCTGCCAGTAAAACCACAAAAGTCAGAATATATTCCATTACTTAAATATTAAATATTCAATCAGTTTGTCATCTTGGTCATTCCTTCCTGTCATCCTGAGCTTGTCGAAGGATCTCATTCTTCATTTCAACAAGTCCTCTTCTCCCAACGGCATATACGGCCCGTCCTTTACCTCAAAAATGACCGATCCACTTTCCAGTACTTCCAATGTATGCCATTGCCAGGCTGGAATATGAACCCCATAACTGCCGTTTTTAGGATCTAATACCACGCTTTCCGTTTCCTCTTTTCGGTCATTGTAGTACATCACCCGTATTTTTCCCCGCAACAGCAGATACGTCTCTGCCGTATGCCGATGCCGGTGTATAGGCAGTATCGTCCCCGGTTCCAGTGCGTTTAGCAACCGTTGTGCCTTTGCTTCCAGACTGTCATGCAGGTTATGGTTCATGCGTAGGCGTGGGCTCTCTTTAGCCTGTTGTGTTACTTCGTTCAGTAAGTCTTCGTTGATTAGTTTCATGATCAAATTTATTCAATTATAAAGTTCTCCAACACAGGAGTTGGTTTCCAGCCTAATTCTCTTTTTGCCTTTTCATTGCTGAAAGTCAGAGATTCGGTTATTTTTTTCAATTTTAGCGAGTTGATAGGTGCTTTTTTCCCTAAGCAGTCCCCCACTATAGCCATACACTTAGCTACCCAGAAAGGAATAGATATAGGTAACTTCTTGCCTAATTGTGTACATATTACTGTTTCCAGTTGGCGGAACGAAGGCTGTTCGTCATCACAGACGTTATAGATTCCCCCTCTTTTTACCAAAATAGGAACCAGATGGGCGATATCCTCTACCATAAGTACGCTTTTTCGGGCCTTTCCTCCACCGATACTTAAATATCGTCCTGTTTTAATGCCTTTAATCATGGCACCCAGATTTCCAGGGGGATTAGGCCCTGCAATTAACGATGGACGAATGATACTTAATATCACCCCATGCTTATTGCACCATTCTGTCAGAAATTCTTCTGCTTGTATTTTACTTAGGGCATACGGTGTATCACCATTCAACGGATGCTTCTCTGTGATATTGCTACCAAACTCACATCCATATACAGCTACCGTACTAATAAATATAAAAGCTTGAGGAATGCCAGACTTTTCTAAAGCAGCACAAAGATTTTTAGTTCCTTGCAAATTCACATCATAAAAAGCCTTCTTCTCCTCCTCTGTACGAGGTACCACATGAGCCTTACCTGCAGCATGCAATACAATTTCACAATGCTCTTTTAATTCAGGTACCTCCTTAGCTATATTTACGGTATAATTATCTTCCGAAGTTAAACCAATAGTGACTACCTGATATGTTTTCTCTAGAATGGGACGAACATTATTACCTAAAAAGCCAGATGCCCCTGTGAATAATAAATTCATTGTCAACCAATTTTATTTTTCTGTAAAGTAAGAATAATATTTTTCCAGAATTATATTTTTAGCGTATACTGTCTCTGCCACCAATCTAGCATTCCGTCTCATATGTTCCAATTTATCTCTCTGATCATAAATAGAGATTATCATATCACGTAAGGCTTGAGGATTATTAGGTTCTACCACCCAACCTATATTATGTTCTCGAATACACAAAGCTATTTCCGAATCAGTCTCACCAACATACAATATGGGTTTACCGGCAGCCATGATGTTATAAGATTTTGAAGGAACTCCCAAACCATACATTCCATCTGACAAAGTAACAATGCCAATATCGCATGCATTCAGAAAATCATTTTGTTTGGAGCGGTCCTGAAATCCTATTAAAGAAGTATTTTTCAAAGTTGATTCTTTCACAAACTTGTCTATTTCAATATATTTAGCGCCACCTCCAATAAAAAGAAAATGAATATTGGCATTTTCTATCATCTTTATTGATTGAAGTAGATTTTCTATACCTTGCGCATATCCAAGATTACCTGCAAATTGAAATATGAATTTATTATCTAATTTCAAATTATTACAAGTATCTGTTTCCGATTTAAGCTTAGGATATACCTCCGTATTTTGTGACCATATTGGGATTAATTCTACGCGCGTCTTTTGATGAGTTTTTTCTTGCAAGACTCTGCACATATCCCGACCAATGGAGATACAGGTAACAGCTTTAGAATAGGCCTTGTCAAAAACTGCTTTCAAAGGCTTATATACACATGAGGAAGAGGATATTTTCTTTATTGCTACAAGATTCTCAGGAAATATATCATGTACCAGTATAGTATATTCTATCTTTTTTCTCCACGCTATATAAGGCATCATCAATATCAGAAAAGCCGGGTTAGTTACAACAAGCACTTTATCTCCCTTCCGAACAGATGATAAAACTTTAAAGAATAATCTGCAACTGGAAATAAGCAAACGAATCAGACGCTTCAAAAAGTTGTTTTTATCCAACAAAGGAACATGAATCCGATGTATCTTAACATTCTTGTAAACTTCTTCTTTTAATGAAGCTTGAGTTTCCCCTACATTATAAGTAGAAGCTGTACAAATTACATGTACATCCAGTCCTTTTCCAGCCAAATACTCAGCAATTTCTGTCATATAATATCCTGTAGAAGTTTTTACAGGATAATATATTTCAGAAACGATCCATATTTTAGAACAAGCCTCCATACAAGTTCTGTCTACACTCAATATTTCCTCCAAACCATCTTATTCACCACTCCCGTATAGCTCTGTATCAGCTTCACCACCTTGGTAGATACATTTTCGTCTGTATAGTTGGGAACAGGCAAACCATCATCATGGTTCTTGTTCATCTCTACAGCTGTATCAACCGCCTGCAGTAACGATTTCTCATCAATACCTGCCAATATAAAGCACCCCTTATCCAAAGCTTCAGGACGTTCGGTACTGGTACGGATGCATACAGCGGGGAACGGATGACCGACACTGGTAAAGAAAGAACTTTCTTCAGGCAGCGTACCGCTGTCTGATACTACCGCATACGCATTCATCTGCAGACAGTTATAATCGTGGAATCCAAGAGGTTCATGCTGGATAACACGTGGGTCAAGCTGGAACCCACTCTGCTCCAGACGTTTCCGCGAACGCGGGTGGCAGGAATAAAGTATCGGCATATTGTATTTGTCTGCCATCCGGTTAATGGCATTGAACAAGGACTGGAAATTCTTCTCCGTATCAATATTCTCTTCCCTATGAGCGCTGAGCAGAATGTATTTACCTTTTTCTAATCCCAGACGTTGATGTACATCGCTGGCCTCAATATCAGTCAGGTTATTATGCAAGACCTCGGCCATAGGCGAGCCACTGACGTATGTACGTTGCGGTGCTACATTCGTAGCATTCAGGTAGCGACGCGCATGCTCACTGTAACAGATGTTCACATCACTGATGATATCTACAATGCGACGGTTAGTCTCTTCTGGTAAACACTCATCGAAGCAGCGGTTACCGGCTTCCATGTGAAATATAGGAATATGAAGACGCTTGGCGCCGATCACACTCAGGCAAGAATTGGTATCACCCAACACCAGTACTGCATCAGGTTGTAACTGCACCATCAATTTGTAACTCTTATCAATGATGTTACCCATGGTAGCTCCCAGGTCATCACCCACCGCATTCAGATACACCTCGGGATCGGCGAGTTTCAAATCCTTGAAGAACACTCCATTCAGGTTATAATCATAATTCTGTCCGGTATGAGCCAGGATACAGTCAAAATACGTTCTACATTTATTGATGACGGCTGCCAATCGGATTATCTCGGGGCGTGTACCTACGATAATCAGCAGCTTCAGTTTTCCATTATTTTTAAATGATGCCATATTTACATTATTTTACAGGTTCAAAATAAGTATCCGGTCTGTTGGAATCGAACAGCTCATTCGCCCACATCACCGTTACCAGGTTCTCCGTATCACTCAGATTGATGATATTATGTGTATAGCCCGGCAGCATGTGTACAGCCTCTATCCTGTCACCACTCACCTCAAACTCTATCACTTTATCCGTCCCAATCTTACGCTCTTGAATCAGTCCATGACCGCTGACCACCATAAAAAACTCCCATTTGCTATGATGCCAATGCTGTCCCTTGGTGATACCCGGCTTGGAGATATTGATACTTACCTGGCCACACTTTTCCGAACGCAAGAGTTCGGTAAAACTGCCACGATCATCTACATTCATTTTGAGCGGGAAAGCAACCTTTTCCTTCGGCAGATAAGACAAGTAAGTAGAATAGAGTTTCTTGGCAAACGAGTTATCGGGAATTTCCGGTATCACCAAGGTAGCAGGCTGCACAGCAAACGTATGCAATAAATCTACAATTTCGCCTAACGTAACCTTGTGAGTCACCGGAACTGCACAATAGCGTCCATCCTCCTTCAACACCGTTTCCACTCCGTCAAACTCGCAGTGATGTTCCTTTCCTGACAAGGCAGCAATCATCTCTTCTACCAGGTCATCAATGTAAAGCAGCTCCAGCATAGTGGAACGATCATTTACCTGAATAGGCAAATCGTTGGCAATGTTGTTGCAGAAAGTTGCTACGGCACTGTTGTAATTGGGACGGCACCACTTGCCGAACAGGTTCGGGAAACGATACACCAGCACTTTGGCACCGGTTTCCTTGGCATATTCGAAAAACAGTTCTTCACCTGCCAGCTTGGACTTGCCATAATCTGAAGTTCCGTAGCGTCCTATCAGGGTAGCCTGAATGGAGCTTGCCAACATTACAGGGCACGTATTGCCATGTTTCCTCAGCGTGTCAAGCAATTCAGACGCAAAGCCGAAGTTACCCTTCATAAACTCAGACTGCTCTTTCGGTCGGTTCACTCCCGCCAGATTAAACACAAAATCGGCTTGCCGGCAATACAGATCCAGTTCTTCTGGTGTACTGTCTACATCGTATTCATAGACAGTTATCTCTTCTCCCGAAATGGCATAATTGCAGGCCTTCCCGCTCTGGATATTATGCAGTTGGGATACAAGATTCCGGCCGACGAACCCTTGGGCACCGGTCACTAATATTTTCATAAGAATAATTTTTGATTATTGAACTGCCGTAAATATTATGAGGAAAAATAAAATGATTGTTTTACGACAGAAAATAGACAAGTTTTTATTCGCTCTTTATTTCTGTACTCTTGGCTTTGACTTCCATGCCCAGATCTTCACGAATAAAGCGGAGTTTTAGCAACAGTTTTTTCATGCCTTCTACATCCAGACGGGCTGTATTATGTGAGTGGTAATCTTCTATCTTGGCAATATCCTCATTACCTTCCGTAAAGTATTTATCATAGTTCAAGTCACGGCTGTCACAAGGAATACGATAATACTCACCCATATCAATAGCTTTGGCCATCTCCTCACGAGTTACCAGTGTTTCATAGAGTTTCTCACCGTGGCGTGTACCAATCACCTTCACCTCCGTTTCCCCATACTTGGGATTAATCTGTGCATAGGTTTCCTTCAATGCCTGAGCCAATACATCCAAGGTAGCAGCCGGTGCTTTCTGTACAAAAAGATCACCGTTATGACCATGTTCAAAGGCATAAATTACCAAGTCTACCGCATCATCCAACGTCATCATGAAGCGGGTCATGTGCGGGTCAGTGATTGTAATAGGCTTTCCCGATTTAATTTGCTCCACCCACAAGGGAATTACCGAACCACGGCTTGCCATCACATTACCATAACGGGTACAACAGATGGTAGTAGCTCCATCTTCTCCCAACTGGCGTCCTTTGGCAATAGCCACTTTCTCCATCATGGCCTTGCTGATACCCATGGCATTGATAGGATAAGCTGCCTTATCGGTAGAAAGAACAACCACATTCTTCACTCCATGTGCAATGGCAGACTCCAATACATTGTCCGTACCAATCACATTGGTCTGAACAGCCTGTAAGGGGAAGAACTCACAGCTGGGAACCTGCTTCAGTGCAGCAGCAGAAAACACATAATCCACTCCTATCATGGCACCATCCACCGACTGGCGGTCACGTACATTACCAATATAGAATTTCACTTTCGGATTCTGCAAATGATGACGCATATCATCCTGCTTTTTCTCATCTCTGGAGAAGATACGAATCTCTTTAATGTCGCTGTCCAAAAAGCGACGCAATACGGCATTACCGAAGGAACCTGTTCCGCCGGTAATTAATAGGATTTTGTCTTTAAATACTGACATATTGTTTTAAATTACTCTCGATAAAAATGATTGTTAATGGAATCATAATGATTTATATCATTTATTAGTGATTTATATATTTCTTAATAATGATGTTATTTATATAGCTGTTTATATACATTTATTGTCTGAATATTAAATTTCTCCCTATAGGATGTAACTTTATCTTCAGAATGTTTGGCGTTTTTATAATATTTTTCATTTAACTTATTGATTAAGGATTGTTTATTACCCGTCTTAAACATGTCATCTGAATTAATCAATTCATTTTCTTTAAACATAGGAAGATCTGATGTTATAACGCTTGTTCCTAAAGATAACACTGTAGATATAACACCGCTATTTGTCCCAAGTAAATATGGAAAGATTACATATCGTGCTGCTTTGACATAGTAATAATAATCATCATCATCAATAAAGCGTAAATCAAATTCTACACCACAATTTTCCAATTGTTTTTTATCGAATGAAACATTTTCAGGTTGCTTGCCACACACTCTTAATTTAGCATTAGAATTTATCCTGTAAAAATCTTTCCATGCTTCTAAAAGTAGTTCTATTCCTTTAGATTTTCTTAGATGCCCAATGAAAAGGAAGTCTACTGAAGTAAAATTGCGTTTTGTTCGTGGGGGCATTTTTGTCAAATCCATTATTGGAAATGGATGAAAAAGAATTTTGTTTTTATTTATATCGAAATTAATATGTAATTCTAATATTGAATTTCGATTATGAACTAATAGGAAATCAGCAATATGAAAGATTTTTGATCGGTATTTCATCTCATTTTGACTCCGTGGGCCTAACGATAAAGGCATCACGTCATGACAAGTAATAACAAGTTTTGTTTTTGAAAGGTATTTTAAGAATTTTAAAAATAAATAGGTAAAAAAATAGCTTGATCCAACATGAGAAAAATTGACAATTTTGGGCTTCTGACGAAATGCACAATATATTATCTTAAGAAAACCACATAATGTTTCTTGCAATTGAAATAATTTCCGTGCTAAACCCGTATATTTACTATTTGCTATATCTCCTTTTCTAAAAAAAATTTTATCACCATAATCAAATGGAAAATAGAAATTAACAAAAACTCGCTGTTTATATCCTTCTTTCTCAAGCAACTTATAAATTTCATCAGTATAAAGACCAGAATTGCCACTAGTACCCCAATATATATGGTAAATCATATAATTATTTTGTAAACGTCCAATTTTGACATACCCCATAGGGAAAGCCCCTTTAGGAAGCTTTCCTCTTAAGGTTTTCAAAAAACGGACTTGATTTTTAAAGTTTGTTAGTACTGATTCCGATGGTCATCGGTAGCAAGTTCTCATAATCCCTGCGGCCTTTAACCACCTCATGGAAAAATTTCTTTAAATAAGCCAGGGCGGAGATACCGTTGGCCCGGCAAGTAGATATCAACGTATGATAGGCGGCTGACACATTCGCCATGCGGTTGCTGCCAAAGAACAACGAGTTCTTCCGCTCACCCGCCAAGGGACGGATGAAACGCTCCGCAATGGTATTGTCGATACTGTAGCGGCCGTCTTTCAAGTAGGCGAACAGCTGATTCCAGAAGTTCTTCAGGTAATTGACCGCCTTTTCCATCAGGTCTCCACGGGGAGGATGCCCCTCCGAAGTCAGCACATTCAGGAAACTGCGCATGCGGCCGATGACATCTTTTGTCCGTAGGGAGTTCCGCTGTCGGGCTATCTCTTCAGCTGTCAGACCGGACTGGCGATAACTGTCTTCCTGACCATACAACCAGCCGATGTATTCCAGCATCTGTTTCGCGTTCAGGTCACCGCCCTGCTCGTAGGCATACACGAACTTGGCGCGCGCATGGGCCAGGCAGCAGAGGTGTTCCGTGTCGTACAGTCTGTCTTCCAGATACATGTACACATTGTAGCCGTCCGACTGCAGCGCCTTGATCTGCCGGTCGTCCAAAATGTTCTTCAGGGCATCACGGCTGCGGGAACCTTCCTCATAACAGTAGATGACAATCTTCTCTTCACGGTTGACCAGACACCAGATATATCTTTTGCGATAGCGGTCCTGCACCTTCACCTTGCACCAGGTCTCGTCGCAGTTCACGATGGCATCTTTCTCCATGGCCATATTCTTGAGCGTTTCAACCAGTCTCTTGGTAAACCCTGCACCTTTCTCAAGCCAGTTGGTCAGGGTCATGCGGCTCAGGAACATGCCATGGTCATTCAGACGGTACATCTCACGGTAATAAGGTACATTCAGCACAAAATGGTTGAAAGCCAGATGGGCCAGGAAATCAGCGGATGCATGGGTTCCCGGAACCACATCCATGTAATCGGAGCCTCCGTCTTTGGAAAGGTAGCCTTCACAGATTCTACCGTCCGGCAGCTTGTAACGGACAACCTGATACTTGTGTTCCAGAATATAGCTCACTTGCTCGTAGGAATACTTGTGGAATGTCTTGATAATAACAGCTTCTTTCGGCAAACGGCAGAAATCGAAATCATGACGTACAGACTTGTCAGCCTTCATCCGCTTGTAGGACATGCCCTGGCGGTATGGCCGTTCCTGTTTCCTACCGGTAGATGACGGAAGATCCGTTCCTGTCTCCTCCGAAGGAAGGTTGGGAGTGGAACTGCCGTCAAAATCTTCCTTGTCCGCTTCGCGGGAATCTAAGTCATGGTCCGTGGACGAAACCTTTTGGGTTTTGCTGCCGAAACGGTTCTTGGCTGAAAGCTTCTTCTGTTCCTTCAGGGCGGCATTCTCTTTCCGGAGCTTTTCTATCAGCGCGTCACGATCCGACAGCATCCGCTTCAACTCATCAATCATTTTGGTTTGTGCTTGTGAGCTTTCATTCAGAGACAGCAGCTGTTCGGTCATATGGTCGAGCTTCGCCAGAAGCTGCTCCCTTTCTGCCTTGTCAGCCTTGCGCAAGGAAAAAAGCTCATCAAGCAACATCGATTTTTCCATGGAATTCATATCGGAATAACGGTCAGCCCAAGGCTTCGTCTCTTTTTCACGGAGCCTCAGTTGTTCGGCCGAAGCCAATATCTTTTCAAATTCACGATCGTCCATGCCACCTTGATTTTATACCGTAAAGATACTGAAAAACAGTGGCATAAACAAATTATTTCACATTTATTTATCTGATATTCAGCGAGTTGATTACAGGATTCTGTAACAGCACAACCACATCTTTCCATTGGATGCTATATACCGTCTCTTCACCCTGCCTGCATACCTGCATGAACTTATAACCCGAAGAAAAACGCTTCTCATACAGGCTGAAGGAACGATGGTCGTAAGCAAACAACCTGACTTTCCGCCGGTCCTTGGACATCACAATGAAAACTTCATCTTCCTCCGGCTCGCGGTTCAACTGCTGGTGGATGACGGAAAGCACACGGTCATATTTGCAGCGCATATCATGGAAGTTTCGCAGGTAATAAAACCTGTTCATTCCTGTAATGTTCAACATAGCCCCTCCAGCTTCTCTACCAGGTTCTTCAAACCCTCGTAGCTTAAGTTCCGTTGCTGTATGTGCATTCCACCAGTCATGCGGATATCTATCATGAATCTCACCGGAGGGGATGACAAGGCACCTCCCATGGATGGGGCGGAAGCTGAAAGATCCTTTTCCGGTTCTTGCTCCACCTGTTGTCCTTCTACCTGTACCGGGACAATGCGATGTCGGGTATCCTTGTACCATTTGTGAAACAGATTGTAGGGTACTTTGTTTTTCAAACAGAAGTCCTGGATAGACTCACCTTGCGGCATTGCCTCCGCTTTGTAACGGATGAACAAATGCTCAAAATCACTGCTGCTATACATGTTTACTTAGTTTTTGATTACAGCAGCGAAGGTCGACTTTTTTATACTTTAGGGCAAGACGTCAAAATTGGACGCTTACGGGGCAAGACGTCATTTTTGGACACTTACCGTCATTCTGAACGTTTGCTAATATACACGTTGTTCATTATGAATTATGCGTTCTCTTTCTATATTGATTTCTTTGTTAATTATGTTTGAATACGGATAATATCTATAAAATAATTCTACATTAGCCTCACTTTTTGTGAACATTTCTTTTGCTGTTGGTAAATAGAATAAAATGATTAAAGAAATTAATCTAAAAAGGTATAATGTATAGGAACCACGATTGCATAGTAATGAATAAAAACCATATGCGTAGATTACATATGAAATCAAAGAATAATAGTTAAATAAACGTTCTGCATACGGAACAGACCATCTTAGTATTACTAAAATTAAATAAGAAAATACTAATAGATAAGCAATATCATTAATTCGTTTATAGTTGTTAGATGACTTGAAAATAGACATATTGGCATTATTGGCCTTCTTTAAGATTATTAATAGCAATATTGGTGATATGAGTTTTGATAAGAATCCTAACAAAGAAATTCTTTCTATATCCATCATTGTATAATAAAGGACACTTACTGCCATTCCGGGAAAATAGTTGATAATTATTGAAACTGCTTCAGAAAAGTTTATGGCTAATATAATGCCAAGGATACTACAAATAGCGAAGACACTTTTTCGTACATTTAAATATATTAAAAAGATTAAAGTGGAGAAGAAGAAAGAAAAGCTATGTATTAAAGGCGCAAGCAACGCAAATATTATGCCAATCTTATTCCTGTTTTGTAAAATGAATGCTAAGGCATACATTTCAAATGATACTGCTAAGAATTCTCTCATTACATCCATATTAAAATAACAGAAGCTAAATATGAAATAGAATAACATGACTGAAAAGTATTTTGTCGTTACACTATTTATAAACTTCGATACTAAGTAATTTGAAATGAATGCGCAAAATATTTGAAAAATGTAGTAATTGAAATATGTATAAAACAAGCTGTTTGCAAGAAACCAAAGAATGGGATATCTAGATTCTGTGATATCACTATAATGTATATTATAAATTTTAGGATAGATATTATTAAATTCATATTCAAATGTAATGCTATCTGGGGCCATTCGATATCGTAGTCCTGCTAAAGCGGTAAATACTAATAATATTACAATTTGATGGCTGTGAAAATTGCTTCTATGGCATTTAATATCATGCAAATACACATAATACAATAATAACATTACTATTAAGCAATATGTCATATACGAAAATTAACTTCTTGGTTTATTGAAGAAAAATGAACATTGACATGCTATTTTGTAGATTATACTATTAAAGAGCGTTTTAGTCATGTCGTCTGTAACCCATATTATTTGACTTTCATAAGTCTTTAACTTATTTTTGTATATGTACAAACTAAGAAGCAATTCATGCATGTATCCAAACACTCTAATTTTGTCTTTAGTATAATTAGATGCGTCAATTCTTTTTTCTGCTTCAAGAAGAATATCAAAAACCCATTTACAATAATCATTAAATAATGCCCACTTCATAGTGAACATGTTATGTCCATATATATAATTATTTTTACGAAAATAGAAATCTAAAGCCTCGTCATATTCTGGATACTTCTCATGAATTATTGTTTTGAGTACTTCAAAATCTTCTATATAGTAGTTCATTCTCCAAACATTACGAAGACTATAAGCGTACCAATATTTTTTAGGTGTTATAATGTCATATTTAGAAAGGATCTTCCCGATATTTGGAATCTTTATGTTGTTAACTTTTTTGTAATCTTTCTTGGGTAAAATTTTAATCATTGGGGAAAATAATTTGCGGTTGAAGCTAAAAAATCGCCTATAGCTACATAATCCAATGTATTCTACGGGCTTCATATTTTTCCAAGCCCAATATAAACCTGTTATTTCAGACCAATAAGTATTTCTTGTACTAATGTTATCTCCTATATCATCGCTTAATATTCCAAGATCCTTGTTTGTATATGCTTTGCCACATTGTATAGGGAAATAAATATTACTTTGTGGGACAAAATCATTGTTAATATAATAACAACAAAGAATTTTTACTGTTTTATTCATATTTTTCATCGTTTAAGATCATTATTTTTGCTTTTTTTCTATAAATGATTGAAAGGTATACCGATTTACCAGCAAATGCCAAAGTAACTGAAATAATTGCTCCAATAATCCCCCAAAAGGATATAAGAATGAAACAAGATGCTACAAGCAAGATGCCTTGGATCAAAGTTGCATATTGTATGTGCTTGAAGGCTGGAGTTGTCATTATAATTAATTGTAAAATCTGACTATATGCCATGAAAACAAATGCTGGAAATAGGAACAGGTAGAAATCGACAGAAGGTGTATAATCTGTTTTCCCTATTAATTTTAAAAATGGTGTCAATATAAGATATATGGCTAAATATGCTATTGATAACATTGTTATACCAATAATTAATTTTGCATTAATATCATTTAGTAGTTTTCTTTTATCGGCTGTCCCGTAAATCCACTGCGGGATTACTATTACACAAATGGCAAATATAGGTGTAAATTCACTAAATAGTTTATAGGCAACATTATATAATCCGATTTTATCAATAGATATATTTTTTATTGTGAATACATAATTTACGCCAAGATTTGTTAAATATATTCCTAATACTCCCAGGATTTGCCATACAGAGAAGTTAAAAGTTTTTATAAAATCTTTAGATGAAAATTTAAACTGCTGTTTTTTTAATAATTGATAGAAGACTGTGGATGCGGTAATAGCATATAATGTATTTAAAGCTACTTGTACATATATGTAGCTTTCCACATTTCTGACACATGAGATAACTATGATTATTAGTAATATTGTGTATGTAAGATCAAAACTAGATTGTAAAAAGTTTCTTTTAGCTGGATATAGTAGCTGATTGAACATACTTTGTAGCGAAAATGATATGAACAGCAAGTATGTAACGCCGTAGTAAGTATCGTTTTTAATGATATTAATCACAGATGAATGAAATGAAAGAAAAGCAATAGAAACTAACAGCCAGCAAAATAAAACAATGATGCCTCTGTAATATACAATATTTTTATATGATCCGGTTTCTGTGAATTCTCTAGTACCTAGGTTTACTATAGTAGGTTCTGTCCATCCAGAAGTTATAATATACATAAATTGTGCTACAGTTAGTATCAGTGCTAACTGACCATATTCTTCTGGTGTAAATAAGTATATAAGAAATAGCGATACAAGTTGAGTTCCTAAGGAACTTGCTAATTTAAATAGATAGAACGGTTTTATTATATTCTTAATTGTTATCAAGTCAGTCATTGTATTTTTGATTATAAATGCAAAATGCCATTTTTCTTAAGATATTTGCAAATGGAATTGTAATCTTAAATTCGGTATATTCACCTTTAGACTCTGCCATTTTTAAATAAGCTTTTGCATTGATTTCAAAATCAAATATCTTACGAATATATTCATAACATTCTTTTGCAGATTCCTCATATCGAGATTCTATTGATGAAATAGTACTCTCAATAGTTGGATAAGGTGATAAATCCTCGCTAAGATATAAATCTGTACCTACATTACCTAAATATTTGTTTATATAAAGACCACCACAAATATCCTTATCAAAAAGTTTAAGAGATGGACTAGCCATAGCCATAATGACTGGGATACCATATTGGGCCATTTCTATGATTGATGTACCCATAGCGTACCCAATCGCATGTCCTTTTACTATTTCTTCTAACTTATCATATTCAATTTTGCCCAGAAACTGTATTTGTGATTTATTTATAGCATTCTTATCAATATAATTGTTGATGAATTTCTCTGCGCCATACCCTGCAATAGATAATTTATAGTCAGGTCTTACTTTTAGAAAATTTAGGATTGCACATATTGATGGTATTTTAAAATCTATTAGTCTTCCAATCCAAAGTATTTTTTTGTTATTGATCGGTTTAAAATTATAATTGTCAAATGAGCATGTTGGTAATGGAATAACATTGTCTTTTTTCAGATGAATACTGAAAAAATTTTCCCATAGTTTAACAATAACCTCGTTCATAGGAATTAGTACACCTTTTTCATTCACTTCATTGAATAAACGGGTGTTGAATTTAGTCATTTTTTTTGAAGAAAATGATCGTTTCATTCCGAATTTTTGTTTCAATTTATTAGTGATTGTTTGACAACAATACAGGTTGTCTTGTTCGTGAAGAATAAGATGTACTAATTTTAATTGATATTTTTTTTGTTTTGTCAAATCAATTGTTAAATATAAATCTCTTGCACAGAAAGAAAATATTTCATATTTATGATTCTCTTCTAAGTTATTTAATATGGCAGATCTAAGCTCTTTTCTTTCTTTAGAACTGAGATAATAATAGTCTGTAGAAAGATTTATAGAATGAGAGTTTTCTGTTATGCATCGTCTTCTTAAATCTTTTTCTATAAAACTGTTTTCTTTATAGAATAAGTGACATTTAATTTTTTGTTGTCTAAAGAAATCTGCCAATCTCACGAAGAGTGTTTCTCCTCCTCCCAAATATGAATTAAAATTTATCAGGACAATCATTTGAAAGAATTCAGAATATTTACAATATTTTTTACCTCATCCTTGCTTATTACAGGACTCATTGGAATACTTAATATCTCATTATGAATCTGCTCTGTAATTGGGAATAGTAAATTGTTCCATTCTTTATAACATTCCTGTTTATGAGGTGGTATCGGATAATGAATAATAGTCTGCACACCTTTATCCGTCAAGTATTTCTGCAGTTCGTCACGCCGTTTGCAACGAATGGTAAAGATATGGAATACATGTGCGTCCCAGTCATTCACAATAGGAGTAATGATTTTTGGATTAGTGATGTGTTCAATGTAATAGTGGGCCACTTGCTTACGTATAGCCAAATCTTCTTCCAAATGTTTCAACTTTACATCCAATACGGCAGCCTGTATTTCATCCAGACGACTGTTTCGACCGATATATTTGAATACATACTTCTGTTGAGAACCGTAATTGGCAACCGCTCGAACAATCTTAGCCAGTTCCTCGTCATCGGTAGTCACCGCACCGGCATCACCAAAGGCTCCCAGATTCTTTCCTGGATAAAAACTATGTCCTGCTGCATCACCTAAAGAACCGGTACGACGTCCCATAAACTTACATCCATGTGCTTGTGCGTTATCCTCTATCAATTTCAAGTTATATTTCTTACATAAATCACCAATTTTATCCGTATAAGCACACTGTCCATACAAGTGAACTATCAAAATACCTTTGGTGCGCTCAGTAATAGCTTCTTCAATCTTTCTGTCATCAATTTGGTAAGTTTCTATACTCGGCTCCACCAACACGGGCTTCAATCCGTTTTCGGAGATTGCCAAGATAGAAGCAATGTAAGTATTCGCCGGTACAATCACTTCATCACCAGGCTTCATCACCCCCATTTCTACGTATGCACGGAATATCCAGATCAAGGCATCCAAACCATTTCCACAACCTACGGTGTATTTCGTACCTATATAAGTAGAATAATCAGCTTCAAACTTCTCATTTTCTTTTCCTTGCAAATACCAACCAGAATCTACTACGCGATTCACAGCTTCATGTATTTCCTCAGCATACTTCTGAGTCACTTTTTGTAAATCTAAGAATTTAATCATCGTATATTATGTTTATTTCCAAACTTGTCTTTATAATTCATGTCGAGAATTGTACCCTCTTTCGTTACATATCCTCTTATTCTTGCAGGATTCCCATACCAAACAGTGTATGAAGGAATATTTTGGGTTACTACACTACCAGCTCCAATAAGTGCGTATTCACCTATTGTATTCCCGGCAACAATTGTTGCATTAGCTCCAATAGAGGCTCCTTTCTTTATAACGGTCTTTAAAAAAACATCAGGATATTGTTTGGAACGAGGCACCAAATCATTAGTAAAAGTGACATTGGGGCCTATAAAAACATTATCTTCAATTGTAACGCCATCCCATAATTGAACCCCTGATTTAATAGTGACATTATTACCAATAATAACATCATTTTCTATTAATACATTGGCACATATATTGCAATTATCACCAATCACAGCACCAGGCAAAATCACACAGAATTGCCAAACATTTGTATTTTTACCAATGCAATTACTCTGAACATCTGATAAATGATGGACTCTACTCATTTTTATATTTTATAAATTCTCCATAATCTCTTATATAGTCTGCTTCGTTATAAGCATGTGAAGCCAAAACTAGGCATACAGAACCAGACGAAAAGCCTTGTTCTGCAGCCCAAATTCCAGGAGGAATATGTAAACCATAAAAAGGACGATTCAAAAGCACTGTACGTTTATTCATCCCATCATCTAATACCACTTCATAACTTCCACTAGCTGCTATTAAGAACTGATGACATTCTTTATGAGCATGCGCTCCACGCGCCTCCCCCCCAGGTATATCATAAGAATAAAAAACACGTTTGATATCAAAAGGTACATTAATGTGCCCATGAATAGGAGTAATATTCCCTGCCCGATTCTTAATTTTTGGAAGTTCTATAACCGAACAATCATAAACTGTCACTTTATTCATGTTTTCTACTAATTAAAAAATCTTGATAATTATATATATAGTCTTCTGCGTTATAGGCAGTCGAAGCCAATATCAGAGCTAATGAGTTGGTTGAAAAGTTATTCATCTCACGCCATAATCCTTTAGGAACATAAAGGCCATAATAAGATCTGTTCAGATGATAAGTCTTTTTCTCACTACCATTATCTAAGATCACATCAAAGCTACCGGAAAGTGCTACAATAAATTCATGATTTTCCTTATAAGCATGCCCTCCGCGCGCCTCTCCTCCTGGTACATCATATATCCAATAAGCACGTGCAATCTTAAAAGGGATATTTTTATATTCTTCTATGATTGATAGATTTCCACGTTTATCCAAAATCTTAGGTAATTGAATTATTGCAGCTTCCTCTTTCATAACCAAATAAACCCTCATTTAATAATAAATAAAAGAATTGACACTATTCTTTATACATACTTTCATAATACTTCTGGTAGTCTCCGCTCGTCACGTTGTCCATCCATTCCTGGTTGTCCAGATACCAGCGCACCGTCTTCTCGA